>JACCDP010348460.1_pt1 | contig 29067 bp, 25 predicted proteins | sample 7445841 | NCBI WGS metagenome assembly JACCDP01 (sample SAMN15323441, study PRJNA562643) | freshwater metagenome | isolation source: river surface water | place: USA:Blue River Watershed | collected 2017-08-17 | reverse complement strand
TACCATTTTTTAAAATATAATAGCCATTGGTTCGCTTTAAGGAACCGAGAATTCCTTGTTCTTCGCAGGTTCCTCGGGTAAACACTTCCCGTATGATGTCGCTATCCACATGGTCAATAATATAATCCGGAGCTAAATCATTTTTAAGTTCATATACCTTACCGGTTTCATAATCTTCTGCAGCCACACCCAAGGCCTTTGCTTTGATTCTCAGGTTAATATCTTTGGTTACAAGCACTACATTTCGTGTTGGAAACTCTTCTTGTAAGATTAGCGCTGCATTGATTATTTTATGGTCATTTTTTGATGAGGCATAGACCGTTTCGGCATTAATCATTTTTGGATCATGGTCCATAATGATTTTAAATTTCCCTAAGCCCGATTCAATCGCGATCCAATTACTTAGCCGTTCATTTCCAACCAATTTATCAATAAACCGAATTACTTCTCTCGCTGAAAAATTCTTTGTGTCGTTCCCAAGTTTAAACTTATCTAATTCTTCCAACACAGTTATTGGAACAGCTACATCATGTTGTTTGAAATTAATGATTGCATGATGGTCGTGAATTAACACCGAGGTGTCTAACACGAAAATTTTAGTTTTCTTTTTCATTGATTAAATCTGAAAGTTGATTAAAACGGATTTTGTACATGGATTGGTTGAGTTTTGTGTGGTCAATCCGAAGCGATTCCGTTAATAACATACCCATTTCGCCAAATATTAAACGAATTACAAAGCTTGGAATATTCGGAAGGATGATTTTCGAATGTTCTTTAAGGGCAATTGTTTGAGTTAATTCCTTCATGCTTGAATTATTCGAAACCACATGAATTAAACCGACATATTTACCTTTAAGAACATACATTATAAAGCCAACGACATCATCTAAATGAATCCAAGGAACAAGCTGTTTTCCGCTGCCCGGAACAGCCCCCATATAAAATTTCATCGGGGCCGCTATTTTTCGATAGGCACCTCCCTGGCTAGACAAGACCATTCCTAGACGAAAGATGCTGAAAGAGGGGAGTTTATCAAACAGGCGGTGTGCTTCTTCCCATTGCTCTACTAGGCTGGATAAAAAATCTGTTGCAAAGGGGTGGGTTTCATTGTAACATAAGGAATCATCAAATCCGAAGGCATTTACTCCAGAAATCCCGATATAGCCTTCAAGAGACGGACAATGTTTGGAGCATTCATTATAAAGGAACTGTGTCGCATCGACCCTCGAATTAATTAGTTCCTTCTTCCGTTCCTTAGTCCACCGCTTTTCGGCAATACCTGCCCCTGCTAAATTAATGATGTGGGTAATTGATCCAAGCGTAGAAGTATCCAATTCTTTTTTTAACGGATCCCAAAAAACATGATAGGTTTCGGTAGGGCGTCGGGTGAGAATTTTACAGGATATTCCAGATAATTCAAGTGCTTTTTGGAGCGCTTGGCCTATAAATCCCGTCCCTCCAACAATCAAAACCTCCATAATCTTTTGGGTGTTAAATTAAAAAATATACCCATTCGGTATCTCTTATAAATAAAATTAATATGTTCATAATCTAAGCTACACGCGTAGCTTTTCTATTTTTGTGAATAATGCGTAAGATTCTACTGTTCTTGTGTTTATCGATGCTCCTAACTTCTGGATTTGCACAATCTTGTAAATCCTTTGTTTTTAGGCATAATACGAACCCTACACAGGAAAAAATCTGTTCCGGTGCATTAATTGAAGATTTGAAAGAGTTAAAGGAACGGCTCTTAGAAATCCACCCTGATTTGTATCGATATACGTCTTCTCTGTCTTTGGATTCTGCATTTATATGTGCCATTAAACGATGTAGCACAGAAAGAACACTGCTTGAGTTTAGTCAAATATTAAATGATTATTTATTAGAGATTAGGGATTCGCATACCTTTTTTAATGTGCGCGAGCTGTTATCTTATGATCGGTATTCTCGACACTATCTTCCGTTCTGGATTATTCAAATGAACGAAAAGTTTTTAATCGCTAAAGCATGGAAATCAAGTTTTCCTGTTGGTTCTGAATTGTTAGCTTTTAATCACTTAGAACCACAGCATATGGTTAAAACAGCATTAGCGTTTTCCCCAATAGAGGCTTACACTTCAAATGCGCAAGAAGAATTGTCTTCCCATGTGCTTTCGGGTTTACTAAACCTACAAAGCCCAATGAAAACACCCACGGTAACCTATGTTTATAAAGGGGACACGGTCATGAAAGAGCTTAAGAGTCCGCGTTTACGAAAGGTTTTAAATTCTCCAGAGTTTTTAGGCGATAATGCCCAAATTACGTATCAACACTACGACAAGAAAGCGGTCTTATGCATTTCATCATTCTCTCCTGCGTCGATAGGCTCTTTTAAAAAACGCTTGGATGAGATTTTCAAAAAGATAAAAGCGGATTCCATTGAATCCTTAGCGATAGATTTAAGAAACAACACGGGAGGATATATTCTATTACAAGAGTATTTGATGAGTTTTCTAACACCAGAGGGAACAAAATATAGTAACCATTATGTGTACAAGCGGAGTGATTATGACCGATTTGAACAGTTGTCGAAGGTTCAAAAATGGCGCTTCAAAAAAACAGCTAAGCGTTACTATCCGAACGGGGCAATCGCTCAAGAATGGGATTTTTACAACAGCCCGAAAGGTACGATAGACACCGTGCTTAATGAACCAATCCTTAGTAATCGGTATAAGCAAGAATTCAGAGGCAAGTGTACCTTGTTTATTAACGGGATGTCTATGTCTGCATCGGCAAATTTTGCAGCATGGTTTGCTACATCCGATAGAGGAAGCATTGTGGGTACACCCGCAACAGGAACCTACACTGGTACGTTTGCTAATCCGGTTACCATATATTTAAATAATACCGCACTACCCATTATGATTTCAACAATGAAAGTTAATTCACCCCAAGACCCAAGCAATAGACCAATAGAACCTGACGTGTTATTAACCCCAACTTCTAGTGATATCCAAGAAGGTAAAGACATTTATTTATCTTATTTCCTTACTCATTAATGGCAACCCAATCCATCCCATCTACCCCGAGTATTTTTTCAGTTATGTCGCAATTAGCGAATGAATACGGGGCCATAAACTTAGCACAAGGTTTTCCGAATTTTCCCATAGACCAAGCCCTGCGCAATGCAGTTTCTGAGGCGGCTCAAGGTGAAGTGCATCAATATGCACCCTATCAAGGTCAGTTGACCCTAAGAAAGGCAATTAAAGACTTGATTGAACAAAACAACGGATTCCCAATTACAACCGATGAAATTTTAATTACTGCCGGCGCGACACAAGCAATCTTTACGACCGTTCAAGCCCTGGTTTCCACGGGGGATGAGGTGGTGCTTTTAGACCCGTGTTACGATTGTTATGAAACCCCCGTTTTGTTAGTAGGCGGAACCCCGGTACATGTGGAACTTGGGCAGGATTTTTTACCTGATTGGCAAGCAATTACTTCGGCGGTAAACTCAAAAACAAGGCTGCTTATTATCAATAGCCCACACAATCCAAGTGGCCGTGTTTGGTCTCCCGAAGACTTTTCACAGCTTATACACTTAGTTTCTATGTATCCAAATCTTACGATACTCTCTGATGAGGTGTATGAGTTTTTAACCTATTCAAGTGCACATATTTCGGTAAGAGCTTACGAAGCCTTAAGAACGCGTTCCGTTGTGGTCTCTTCCTTTGGGAAAACACTTCAGGTTACTGGATGGAAAATGGGGTATTTGTGCGCTCCAAAACATTTAATGCAGCGGATATTAAATGTGCATCAGTATTTAGTGTTCAGCGTGAATTCAGTAATGCAAGATGCGATTTCCAGGTATTTACCAACCTTTAATCCCTTGTTGATTCGAACCGAATATGAAGAACGAATGATGTATTTTAGACAAGGATTGTCGGCGAGTAGATTTACGTGCTTACCCTGTGAAGGCACCTATTTTCAAACGGTAGACTATAGTCAGATTTCAACTGAAAACGATGTGGATTTTTGCATGTGGTTAATTAAAGAACATGGGGTAGCCGCCATTCCTCTTTCGGTGTTTTATAAATCTAAAAAAGACCTTCATCACATTCGCTTGTGTTTCGCAAAAGATCAAGAAACACTCACCAAAGCCTTAGAGAAACTATGCAAGATTTAATCATTGGCTTACTGCAGTTTGACCAAGCGTGGCAAAATCCACAAGAAAATAGAAATCGGATTGAATCGGAACTAAAAAAACAATCCAGTGCCGACTTAATATTAATTCCCGAAATGGCTTTTACAGGATTTAGCATGAACGCTGAGGAACACGCTGAAGACTGGGAAAAATCCGAATCTATTTCATGGTTGAAGGAACAATCTCTCCGCTATAATACAGCGTTCTACACGTCTTTATTAATTATGTCTGATGGACAATTCTACAACCGAGGAGTGTTTGTTTCAGAAGGAATTGTACTGGCACATTACGACAAACAACATTTATTTGCGTTTGCCGGTGAAGATGCGGTGTTTGAATCTGGAAATAGTCAAATCATCGTCTCATTTAAAGGTTGGAAAATTAACCTTCAAATTTGTTTTGACCTTCGATTTCCTGAAGGAGCTAGAAACCAAGTTAGAGATGGCAATCCGGTATATGATTTGTTATTATATGTGGCAAATTGGCCGAGCCGTAGAATTTCCCATTGGGATTCGTTGTTAGTTGCCAGAGCGATAGAAAATCAGTGTTTTGTAGCCGCAGTTAATCGAGTTGGTGTTGATGGAAATCAAATAGATTATAATGGGCATTCATGTATAATTGCGGCCGATGGCCGTTATGTGGAACCGCCGATTCAAGGTAAAGAGGGCTTGGTTTTTCGGACTATTTCATATAATCAACTGAGTGATTTTAGAAAATCACTTCCATTTCTAAAAGAAAGAAAAGGATAAATAAATTTTTTACTTTATTTTTACGTGACCCAAAAACTAAATTAACCCATGAAAAAAACATTACTCTTTTCTTTAGTGGCGCTTGGCTCAGTAGCTTATGCACAAAAGAAACCTCTAATTCCTTCGGCAAACGCCTTGGCTCCATCGTCAAGTGCAGTGACGGCAAAACCATCTACAGACACCAAAACACTTGGAGTTACTATTTGGTCAGATAACTTCGATAACGCAGCTAACTGGACTGTTGATAATAGCGGACAAGCGGGAATAGAGTACGGATGGAATATAAATAACACCTCAGATGGCTGGTGGTCTGCTAATGGAATCACTTCAACCGGCGGTGGAAATTATGCAGAATTGGTGAACGGAGACCCTACACAAACTCCGGGAACTCAAGCCTTAGCGGTAACATATAATTTAACCACAGCTGCTCCAATAAATATTGCAGCGCTTGGAGGAACAAACCAAGTAAGTTTATCGTTTGAGCAGTTCGGTGCGCGATTTAATGACTTACAAGACATTCAAATCAGTACGGACGGGACTAACTTTTTCTCTGTTGGAAACAACTTAGATAAGCCCGTGCTTTCTGCATCAGGCGGTTCACCGTATACTAATCCGGATGTGAAAATCATCAACCTTGCAACCGTATTACCGGCGAATCCAGGGAATGTTTGGATACGGTTTAGCTGGACTACAAATTATCCGAATTCAGCAACGAATCCTAATGTTTGGATTACCTATGGCTGGTATATTGACAACGTTAAGATTGTTACTAATCCAACGAATGACCTAAGCATTACTTCAAAATATTGGGGTACGGCGGGACTTCCTTATTTCCAAATCCCAACCACACAAACCGCGCCAATTGATTTTGAAATCAATGCATTCAATGGCGGAATTAACAGCCAATCTGGTGTTCAATACAGCATCAACGTAAACGGTGGTGCATTTACCTCGTCAAGTCCCGCAACTACAATACCTTCGTTAGACACAGCAACGTTAACGGTAAGCAATCCGTTTACTCCAGCAGCGATTGGAAATTACACGGTCGTTCATGCCTTGACGGCAGATTCAACAGACGACGTGCCAGCAAACAATGTGATTGCAAATACAGCATTTAGTGTAACAAACTACATCTATGCGCGTGATAATGGAACACCTGCGGGCTCTACATCTAACGGAACGGATGGTTTTGAGTCAGGAAATTTATTTGATATTTGGAGTGCTCAAACCTTAAAAGGAATTGACGTTAGAATGTTAGGTGGAGCCAGTGGAACGACAGTAGGTACAGAGGTGTTTGTGAAATTGTATTCAATTGATGCAACCACAGGTGACTTTGTTTTTGAATCTGAATCAGATCCATACATCGTAACAGCAGCGGATTTAAATGTAAACAAAATGATGATGTTGAACGTTCCCGTAAATTTAGTTGCGAACACAACATATTTAGCGGTTATGGGGGCATACAGCCAAGGCTTGAAAGTTGTTAATGCCGGATCTTCAGAGCCGCAAACATCATTCTTCTTTGATTATTTTGATAACACATGGTATTATCAAACTGGTACACCATGGGTTCGAATGAATTTTGATCCGACCATTGGAATAAACGAAGAATCAGCAAGTATTGCTACTTTGGTCTATCCAAATCCAGCGAATGAGGTGTTGAATGTTAAAATGGAAATCAACAACGCAACTGCTGGAGTAATAGCAATTTATAATGCAGCAGGAAGCAAAGTAAAAGAAACATCGTTCAATGCCGCTAACGGAGTATCCGTTGAGCAGGTGGCGATTAACGACTTATCTGCTGGATTATATACCGTGAAGATTACAACGAATGATGGGTTTGCTACACGTAAATTCACCAAAAAATAACGAGTAATTACAAGTAATTAAGGCCGGTTATCCGGCCTTTTTTTATGGATTGGATTGAAGGGGGATATATCGGTTTGTTTGTTGCCTCATTTTTAGCGGCAACCATACTTCCTATTGCTTCGGAAGCACTGTTTATTGCGATGCTTTTTTCTTTTAATCCGTGGGTTTGTTTATTCGTTGCAAGTACAGGAAACACGTTCGGGGGGTATTTAAATTATGGGATTGGTTATTTAGGAAACCCTAAATGGTTAGCAAAAATTCGTGTTACAGAAGATCAAATTTCACGCTGGGAGCATAAGGTCAACAGCTATGGGGTTTGGTTAGCACTTGTTACTTGGCTACCGTTTGTTGGTGACGTAATAGCCGTTGCTTTAGGCTTTTTTAAAACAGCGTGGAAGCCAACCTTCTTATTTATCTTTATCGGCAAATTTGTACGGTATTTATTAATTCTTCTCTTTTATTTATATGTTCAATAAACTGCCAGGTTGGGTTGTTAAAAGCGTTGTTATTTTGCTTTTTACGCTGGGGTTGTTTCGGTATTACTCGAACACAGAACCCTATGCTACCGGCGATGGAATTGAGTATATTTTAACCACGGAAGCGTGGTATAATCATGGCACACCAACGATAAAGCCCGAAGATTTTAGTTCATTTAAAGCTGATTTTATATCGCATCAATCGTGGGAAGCGAATTATAAGGCCGCTGCGTTTGATGAGGTTGAACGCTTTTTAAAAGAAACTCAATCAAAAGCGAAAGAGCCCATTCGAACAGAATTCGGTGGTTTTTACAGAAACAATAACGGGGGAGTTTACGGGTATCATTTTGTGTTTTATTCCTTATTAAATGTTCCTGCTCGGTGCATAACGAATTTATTTAATATACACCCGATTCATGCATTTAAGTACACTAATCTTGCAGGTTGGATACTCCTATTGATTTTGATTTTATTCATCGGTACGCAGCTTGTTTTCGATGAAGTATGGATGTTTTTAGCCGCCTTTTTAAGTGCTGCATTTTATTATAACACATGGACCCATCCCGAATTAACTACGGTTGTTTTAATGATGGCAAGTTTCATTTTTTTAAAACATGAACGATTTCACTTTGCCTTACTTATGTGTGCCTTAGCCACCTTGCAGAACCAACCCATTGTCTTTCTATTGCTTTGGATGTATGCATATGTGTGGAATAAACAGCGATACGCAATAAAACCAATGCTTCCGTTTGGAATTTATGGCTTGATTGTTTTTATCCCTTCACTGTATTTTTATAGTTTATTTGGAACTACCAGTTTGATTAAGGACGCAGGATTTCTTGCGGTGGAGAACATTTCAATTACCCGTGTTACCGGTTTTTATTTTGATTTAAATCAAGGAATGATATTAAGCATTGGACTATTTCTTTTGTTTTATATGGTAATGTTAGTGCATCGATGGGTAATAATGATTAAAAATCGATTATGGGATTCCTGGGATTTAATACCGCTTATCTTAGTCTCGATGACCTTATTGGTTTCGGCTATGAACAATTGGAATCATGGAATGGCGATCGTTAATCGATATGCCGTTTGGATTGCTGTACCCTTACTTTTTCATGTATTTCATTTAATGCGCGATTTTTCTATTCGGTTTCGAATTCCGCTGGTGGTTTCGGCCTTAATTTCTCAAGGGATTTTATTAAGTGTCCATTTACCCTTTAACCAATTTGATTGGTCTAACCTACAACACATGCCCATAGCAAAATGGGTACTCAACCACCATCCATCATGGTATAATCCCGACCCACAGATTTTTATCGCCAGAACCAATCGGGTGTTTGATTTTACTAAAAACAGTTCTCCCGTGCTGTATTTCAACCAAAACAATCAACTGGTTAAACTTGCCGTCCACCTTGAGAATGTAGACACCTTATCAACCTTTGGTTATAAAACGAACTCATTACGCAGCTATCCCAAGGTAAAAAGTGGTCGAGAGCATTGGATTTATATCAATGATTTTAAACAAAGATCAACCAAATCGAGTGTTGAATTATTACGAATAATTGAAAATTCAGAAGTTCAACGAATTATCAGTGAAATGCGCGCTAATCCACAGTGGATAAAAGAAATAACACTAAAAGCTGAACGTAATCACATAGACCTTGAGGAACAGCTTTTGCTAGATGCGCGGTATATTTTTAATGAAAATCACCCACGTTAGTTATTGAACGAATAGCGCCATTCCTTATAAGAAAACCCTGTTCCGCAGCCTGTAATAATGGAAGGTCGTCGTGGTTGTCTGAGTAAGCTAAAGCAATTTTTTGGCTAGGAAACACGCTGAGTAGCCGTGTTATTTTTTCCGTTCCGCGACAATTTACCCCCAACACATACCCTCGATTATCTATGGTTAATGTAGTCGCAATGACATGTTCGATGCCAAGCGAGTTACACGCGGGAAGAATAAACAGGTCTGGAGAGGCAGAAACAACTACTGGACATAAATTCTCTGCCTGACAACGTTTAAGCTCCAACAAAATCGCTGAATTGAATGATGTGTTGTTTTCCCAAAACAAGCGAGCCATTCGTTCTACCTCTATCTGGGTATCTCCTTCGATAAAGCAAATAAAACGCGATTTAAATTCACTTGTATTTATTCGTTTAAATTTCCAAAGCAACCAAGAAAACACCTGTTTAATAAACCGCCATATCCGTTGTGGTTTTTTTTGGTAATAAAAGAAGCAAAAGGAAAGAATGCTGTCGTATTTGTATAGGGTTCCGTCAAAATCAAACAGCGCAAGCTTATCAGAATGTTCAGACATAGATAATCCCGATTAGGTATAAAATCCAACAAAGCACGGTTCCTTGCAAAAACCGATCTTTAAACAATAGGGTGGTTGGGTCTCCTTCCCCTTCATATAATCCTTGTTCGCTTATTTGAATGAATCGAATTACCCCCATTAACACAAATAAGGAGCTATACATTAGCCAATCAGTGCCCAATGCTTTTACGACATCCGGGTCTATAGAGTATAACAAATATGCTGTAATCGTTATTGTTGCTGCAATGTATGTGAGGGTATTTAAAAAACCGACACTGTAGGCTTTTAATACCGCGCGGTGATTTACCGCATTGCCTTGTAATTGGGTGATTTCTGATTTTCGTTTAACAACGACCATTAGAAAGGCAAGAAAGAACGTAACCACCAAAATCCAATGGGATGGATTAACTGTAATTATTGCGCATCCAGCCAGTACCCGAAGCACAAAATTGATGGCTACAATGAAAAGTTCCAATAAGGGCAATGTTTTTAGCCAGAACGAATAAAGAATGTTTAAAATTAAATAGGTAAGAACAATGCCCCAAAAAGCAAGTGGAAGCTTTGCAATAAAAAGTAAAGAAAAAGCAAGTATTAGCAAGCCAATTCCAACAAGGAAGGCCCGTTGTTTAGAAATTAAACCAGAAGCGATGGGACGATATTTTTTTCGTGGATGCAGGGCGTCTTCTTCCGCATCTTTAATGTCGTTGTTTATGTAAACGAACGAACTAATGAGAGAGAATATAATGGAACCCACGAATACTGAGCACATAAATTCCCATTGCAATAAGCGCAATGAAAAAATCGCAGGTAAAAATAGAAAGCCATTTTTCACCCAACTTTTTACCCGAAGTAAATGCCACCCAATTTTCATTTTAGATCCTTCTTAACTTTCCATCCACTAAAGGCATCGCCTGGAAAGGTATTATATACGCCATTGCTATCAAGCTCATACACGGGTGTAATTTCAAAATGCTTCAGTTTTAATTCAAAAGATTTCATCCAACCCGCTTGAATCTTTACGTGAGTTTTTCGCATTGGTTCCAATTCCTGAATTAATGCAGCATTATTTTCTGAAACCCACCTCCAATTTTGAAAAACAGCTATGCTTGAGTTAAGAATAAATAATCCCGCAAATCCCATGGAGTATACCCTAATCCACCCCTTTTTTTCCTGCATTAACACTGCTAAAACAAGCGCAAAAATAAAAAGCAATTGCGGGGCGTAGCGTAAATTCCAAGCCTCAGGCTGAATAATCATCGAAAGAATAATCCCGCCAAATAGCAGGTATAATGCAAGAGGCCTTCTTCGAAGAAAAAACAAACATAAAAGCGGAATAAATAGCACTAGTAATTCGCCTTCAAAAGGCCCGAAGGGGCTCATCGTTACCGGTTGATGGTTTTTATAATAAGGAATAGACTCCAAGATGAGGTTCTTGTTGAATAATGGTTTTCTTACGGACGCGTGCTCGTGATCGGTATAAATTGGAATCGAGGCGTGCGCCGCAATCAGTTTTCCAAAGCGATTCATAGGGAAGAAGTCTGCTGGATATTGCACTTCGGCGATTGCTTTACCTTCGTTGTTTTGACCCATAATTGGAAAAAAGGGATGACCTTTAGAAATCACATTTCTCACATAGGTTGGGTATCCAATAATTACTACACCAATAAGCACGACGGAACTAAAGTGCAGCACTCTTTTTTTAATCAGGTCTTTATGCCTAAGCATTACCCAAATTCCAGCCATCATTAAAAACACCAGTCCATAAATTAACCCGGTAAATTTGATGTTCGCCAGCACGACAAACGCCAAGCCCATGTACCCCAAAACCTTAGCATCGTAATAAATTAATTCCAACAGAAATAACAGTAAAATCCCTAATAAACTAAAAAGTAGGCCATCTACATAAAAGCTAAAAAGTTGCCCAAGGGAAACGGTGCTTCCTCCAACTAAGAGAGTAATGAGTGTTGCGGCGGCCCAAGAAAACAAAAATCTGTTCTTTAGGAATGTGACCAGCAACAACATAAATGAAATCAGGTAAATCAATTGAATTGCCTTACCGGCTTCTATGTTACTAGTGAAAAGATAAAGTGCAGCCTCAATTACCCATGGCGCCTTCGGGTAATGATTGACATAGTTTGCATTTAAACCAGAAACGGCGTTATTTGATATGGCAGCATCCCAAACTGGATTCCAACCATTAGAAAGAAACATGACAGCATCTTGGTGATACCATTGTCCATCAAAAGAACAATCAAAAAATCGAACAGCTATTAATAGAGAGGCAACAATGATTAAACCGCCAAGGAACAGCCAACACCATTCTTTTAGAGACCTGGGTGAGAACGCTCGATAGGATATCCCCGCAGCTAATCCGATAGAAACAAGAAACAACCATCTGTTTACAGGCAAGCCGATAAACCAAAGTAAAGTTCCTAATACAAAGACAATGCTTGGTATTAGAAACAAAAAAAGTCCAGTTGCGTATAGTTGTTTTTGTATGCGATTCATTTATGGTTCGAAATTAAAAGGAATTTGAATCATAATAATGTTAAAAGAAGCAGGAATTTGATTAATAGGGAATAAATTTGTTTAAAATACGTTGCATGCCCATGAAATGGCTTTATTTATTAAGTGGTTTTCTTTGTGTTTCCCTTGGTTTTTATGCCCAGGTAGAAACAGGAAGTTGGCGTTTGCACACGGCAACGATGAGAGCCTTAGATATTGCTCAAGACGATGAGTTCGTTTATACAGCCTACGAAAACGGTTTAATGAAGTATCATCTTGCCTCTAAAGAAAAGACCCTACTTAATAAAATGAATGGTCTTTCAGATATTTTACTTTCCTGTATTTACTATGACTCTATTGACCAAGCGCTCTATATTGGGTATAAAAATGGAAACATCGACAAGGTTTCAGGTAATACAGTAATCAACATACCCGCAATTAAATTAGCATCGATTTCAGGGAGTAAAAAAATCAATAGATTTTATCGATATGGTACGACAGTATACGTTGCCACTGATTTTGGAGTGGTCTTGGTAAACCCACTAAAAAACGAAATAAAAGATACATACTACCCTACGAATTCAGTAGCTCCAATTGTCGATATAGAAATAAAAGACCAACAAATTTTAGCCTTAAGTCCATCTAAATTATTCATTGGAAACATCGGAGATGTTTTGCTTCCTTCGCCACAAGGATGGACGCAAGACAATCGCGTACCGATGGTGTTTAACAGCGCATATGCTGCAATAGAAAAAGTCAATGAAGAGGTTTTCGTGTTACAAAAAACCAATGCCTTTGGTAACGATACGATCCTTAAACTTACGCCAACTGAATTTGTCTATTTTGATTATTACTCTACGGGTCTAGAAATCGCAAACTTAACCCAACATGAAAACAAACTGGATGTTTTAGCAGATGGGGCCTTGCTTACATACAACGCTAATGGACAGTTAATTGAGTCTGCACTTTCTTTTTATTTGGGTATTTATTTTCGCCCAAATCAAATGGTGGTTCTTGAAAACGGAGAAAAATGGATGGCTGATGAGTTTAGCGGACCAATACGAGTCATTGGCGAATATTCATACGAGAAAGTAACCTACCCAGGACCACCGAGAAACGATTTTTATGCGATGGATTGGAATAAAGGAAAGTTAGCAATTGCTAGCGGTCGCCTCGAATTTAAAAGTCCAGGTTTTTTGCGCCACGGATATTATTTGTTTCAAGATGAAAATTGGTCTTATAATGACAATACCACCTTGTCCCAATGGCAAGGAATAGATATTCATGATTTTATTGACATATCAGTAAACCCTAAAAACCCGGATGAAGTTGCAGTATCTACCTATTCAGCATATCCAGTTTCAATTATTAATTCGGGAGAAAATTCATGTGTGGTGTATGATCAAACAAATAGCCCGATTCAATTGAGTTTGGCGGGAAATGGGTGGAGCTTAGTATCGGATGTGTGTTATGACACCAAAGGAAATCTTTGGGTGTTGAATGGCTGGTCGGATCGCCCATTAGTTGTTAAACGCACAGACAATACGTGGTCGGCCTTTGATTGTGGAGTTGAAGCCAGAAACAAGTATACAACACGAATGGTTATTGATAAAGACCAAAACCTATGGTTTGCAACAGAAACGAATGGATTGTTTGGGTATAATTATTCAGAAACCATAGATAATATTGGCGATGATTTTCATATAAATTTAACCAGTGGAGATTACAGCGGGGCGCTTCCGTCCGATAATGTGACCGCGCTTGCGGTGGATTTAGATGGTGAATTGTGGATTGGCACCGATGCGGGATTTGCCGTGTTATACAACACAACGGGATCGTTTACTGCGAACCCCGGAGATTACAACGCCCAGCGAATTAAGGTGCGGTTTGAAGGAAATGTGGAATATGTTCTTGGATCAACTCACATTACCGACATAGAGGTTGATGGGGGTAATCGAAAATGGATGGCAACAGCCGGTGCCGGATTAGTGCTATTGTCTTCGGATGGCTCAGAAATTATAAAACAATTTACAAAAGAAAATTCAGCCTTGATCTCAAATAATATTTATGATATCAAGATGAATCAAGAGACCGGGGAATTATTTATTATAACAGATTTAGGCCTAGTTTCTTATCGTTCAGATGCTTCGCAGGATGATGCAGATTATTCTTCCACCAAGGTGTTTCCAAATCCCGTCAGGCCAGGGTATGAGGGGTTAATTACGATTCAAGGAATACGGTATGATTCAGATGTTAAGGTAACAGATGTTTCTGGCAATTTAATTTTCAAAACCACTTCAAATGGTGGAACAGCTACTTGGGATGGAAAACGGGTTGATGGCACCAAGGTAGAAAGTGGTGTTTATTTAATTTGGACAGCAACGAATGAAGGCTCGTCAAATAAAGTTGGAAAAGTAGTTGTTGTTCGTTAGCACAACAATCTAAGAAAATACTAAGTATCTTTGTACAAAAAAATACAATGTATCCAATAGAAATAGTCCAACCAATGAAAAACGACCTAACAAGTGTTGGGTTTAATGAATTAACCACAGCTGCAGCCGTTGATCATGCGATTGAAAACTCAAAAGGCACCATGGTAATGGTTGTTAATTCGGTTTGTGGATGTGCAGCTGGAAATATGCGTCCTGGGGTTAAGAAATCGCTTGAGCATAGTGTGGTTCCTAATGAATTATTTACAGTGTTTGCAGGCTTTGATACGGAGGCCACAAATCAAGCACGAAAGTATTTTTTACCTTATCCTCCGTCTTCACCTTCAATTGCTGTGTTTCATAACGGAGCATTAGTACATTTTTTAGAGCGTCATCACATTGAAGGCGCTACTGCCGACATGATTTCAGATAATCTTAAGGCGGCTTATGATGAATTTTGCAAGTGAAGCGGGTTTATCATTTAGGAACTTGCTCTACGTGTAAACGTATTCTTGGCGAGGTAACATGGCCGAATGATATTTCATTTATAGATATAAAAAAACAAGCGATCACAACGGAAGTATTGGACGTATTAAAAGAACAATACGGCACCTTTGAAGCGGTGTTTTCAAAAAAAGCAAAGCGATACGTGGAGGTTAAAGACAGCATCACCTGCGACGACGACTATAAGCAATTGATTCTATCGGATTATACGTTTTTAAAGCGCCCAGTGATACTTTACGGTGATTTTTACTCTGTTGGAAATGATCGGGCGGCTATTGAGCGATTAATATTAAGGTTTAACCTTGTTAATTCGAAGTAAGGCACGCTCGTTTTTATAAACTAGGTAAATAAAGCCTAAAACCATTAAATTACCCAAAAAGATAAGTAGCCCATTAAATCCTTTAAGTGGCACGTTCATTCCCATTCGAATCAAGCTAAAGAGGCAGTAAATCCCAATGGCACTTCCTATATATAAATAGAATTTTCGCACATCATAGGGAATTGGATAATATTTTTTACCCAAATAAAATGAAATGATCATCTGGGCTAGATAGGCTAGCAGTGTAGCCCAAGCACTGGCCATATATCCGTACATTGGGATGAAAAGCACATTAACTACAATCGTAATTCCCGCTCCGATTAAGGCAATATAAGCCCCAAACTTAGTTTGATTAGAGAGTTTATACCAGACACTTTGATTATAATAAATACCGAGGCAAACATTGGCAAGTAGTAAAATTGGTACCACGTTCAAGCCCACATAATAGGCCTCTTTGCGAATAAAGAATTTAAATACGCCAAGGTTTATTGAAACAAACAAAAAGGCAAGACAAACGATAGCAATAAACACATTCATGGTCCGTACAAAAACTGCGTTTCTGTCTTGGTTTTTCAATTGAGAAAAGAAAAAGGGTTCGGCAGCATAACGATATGCCTGTAGAAAAATGGTAACAAGCATGGCTAATTTGTAGCAGGCACTATATATTCCTACTTGTGCAGTGGCTTGTTCAAGTGAATTAGGAATGTCAGGGTTGTAAAGGATTTGTTTTAATAATACGCGGTCTAGTGTTTCATTGATGATTCCCGCAAAACCAGCAATAACGAGGGGCCAAGAATAGGATAGCATTTGTTTGATCAGTCCCCAATCAAAAATGAATTTAACCTTTGATATAATGTTATACACTAAAAGAAGCTTCAGACCGGAGGCAAGAAGGTTTGCAATTAAAATAAACATAATACCCTCTTCTGGCCTACTTGGATCGAAATAACCCAACAAAAAGATGAGGTTAAGAACAATGTTAAGAAGTATTGAGGACAGTTGAATTGCCATAAACCGTTTGGCGTTATTCTCTGCGCGTAATTTTGCCAAGGGCAGCGAAGCGATTGCGTCAATGCAAACAATACTTCCAACCAGAATAATATACTCTGTATGGTCGCGGTACAGCATCCATTTTGCAATCCAAGGATTAGTTAAATATAAGAGCAAAAAGAATAGGGCATTAACCAATACTACAGGTACAAAACTGCTATTAAAAACACGTTCGGTATCATCTTGTTGCTGAATAAATCGGAAATATGCTGTTTCCATTCCTAAGGGAAGCAGCACCACTAAAAATGCCACATAGGCATATAAATCAGAAAGCACCCCATAATCCGCCGGTTTAGCGAAAATAGCAGTATAAAGGGGAACCAGTAAATAATTCAGTAATCTACCAACAATACTCGGTAAGCCATACATGGCGGTTTGACCAAATAACTTTGCCAGGGGAGAACTCATTAATCCCTAAAATTTGCTTTTTGTTTGGATAAAAATGCTTGTGTTCCAATGTGAAAATCTTTGGTTCCGAAACAACCAGCAAAAAGTTCAATCTCTGTATTTAGCCCATGTTGTGTTTGGAATCCGGCGTTTACGGCTTTAATCGCTGTAGCAATTGCATTTGGCGAGTTTTTTAGAATTTTAAGTGCCAGGGCGTTTGCCTCGTCTTTTAATACGGCCTGTTCAACCACATTATTTACGAGCCCCCATTGAGACGCTTGGTCTGCAGAAATCATTTCTCCAGTAAAAATAAGCTGATTTGCCCTTCCTCTTCCGATTAACTGAGGAAGACGTTGCGTGCCCCCATAACCTGGAATTACTCCTAAGGAAACTTCTGGCAAGCCCATGCGTGCATTCGATGATGCAATTCGAATGTGACAAGCCATTGCTAATTCTAACCCGCCACCAAGGGCAAAGCCATTAATGACTGCAATACAAGGTTTATTTAGATTTTCAAGTAAATTAAAAAGTTTTTCTTGACCTGAAGCGGCTAATTCTCCTCCCTGCGATACCGTATAGTCGGCAAATTCTTTAATATCAGCTCCAGCAACAAATGCTTTATCACCGGAACCGGTCAAACAAATTACGCCAATCTCGTCGTCTGCGGAGAGCTCAAGGATTGCGTGATTCAATTCTGAAATCGTTTGTTTGTTTAATGCATTTAAAAAAGAAGGCCTATTTATGGTAATCCAACCAATTTTATTAACCTTTTCGCAAAGAATATTTTCGTACATGCCAATTAATTTATGCGTGTAAAAATAAGGGAAATTGGCAAACCAGAGCCTTTTATTCGGTGAATTATCCGACAACAAACGACTGACATTCGAAAGTAAACGAATAAAAACCGAGCACCCGCCGTTAATGCTCCAACCTTTGCAAAGGAAACGGGTGAAAACTCAGGATTTAATTAATAACACAAACACACACAAATGAACAATTTAAGAAATAAGGTAAATTTAATTGGACGATTAGGCGCGCAGCCTGAGACAATGAAGTTCGAAACAGGGCGCAAACTTGTGCGATTTTCGTTAGCCACAAACGATCGTTATAAAAATAAAAATGGTGAATGGCAAGAAGATGTTCAATGGCACAATGTTACGGTTTGGGGCAAAGTGGCCGACCGTGCAGAGAAAATGCTAGAGAAAGGCCAAGAAATCCTCTTAGAAGGTAAAATTTCCTATCAATCGTATGAGAACACGCAAGGAGAGAAGCGCTATTCAACGGTTATTGAAGGCAATGATTTTATGTTGTTAAACAAACCTTCTGGGGAAGTAAAAGCATAAGGAATGAACTTTGTTTCTTTGATTGGTACGTTAGCCAATCATCCAACCGAAGTTGAAACAATCAAAGGTCAAAAGCATGCAAGATTTAGGTTAGTTACCAGTAATACCATCGTGTCAGCTGAAGGAACTCCCAAAACGAAGCGCGAAACACATGATGTTTTTGCTTGGGGAAAATGGCATCAGATAATCTGTACGTATGGTCAGCCTAACTTGCATGTGGCCATTGAAGGACGACTTGTAAATCGTTACACGCGATGGAAGGGACGAATTATAAAGATAACAGAAATTGAAATCAACGATTTAATAATCATTTAAACCAACGAGGGAAAGGAGGCGGCGCCCTTGAATTCTCCTGCCGATCCCCTTTATATATATCAACATGAATAATTACGTAACGTTAATTGGTAGTATTTCTCGAAATCCTACAGTTAAACGCTTTGACGATGGAAGTAAGATAGCTCGGTTTTTAGTCACTACGCCTAAGATGTACCGAAAAAACGATGGGAAATATGCGGCCAGGTTAGATTGGCATCGTGTATTTGCTTGGGGTAACATGGCGTCGTTTGTTCAAGATCACGCGGAGGTAGGAAAAAAGGTGGCAATTCATGGCCGCCTTGTGAATCGGACGTTTCTGGACCAACAAGGAAGGCAACGAAGTTCTACAGAAGTAGAATTGCGTCAGATTATAGGCCTGTAAGTTATATTATTTTAGAGCCCGGGAAACCGGGCTTTTTTGATTAAAACCGGTAATCATTCCATATGGCAGATCGAAGACCAATAATGGGTGAACAGTTGAATCGCTTGCTTGAACTATCTGAATAATAAGACCCGAGGAGTTCAATAAAAAGTTGCGCGTTATACCAGTGCTTCAAAATACGACTACCTTGAATTCTGATATGGAATTGATTAGTTTTATTCCCCTGTAATAATAAAACACCGTAATCTAATGGCCGCAAGGTATACGGTGCAAACACATCTCCACCATAGGGTGCATTTAATCCTTTTTGCCCAATTGCAAGTTCAGCCATACCGGCCCAATGCTTGGTTATATAATCAACTCGAGAAAATATCTCCCAAAAATTCGCTCCTTTCGGATGAGCTAGCACATAATTATTGTACGTGTAGCTTAATTGGTTTCCTACATGTGAATAGGTATATGGACGAACAACATTAAGTTCAGTTCTCACATGAAGTTTATAATTACCTTTTTGGGTTAAATATTTCCAGCCAACTTGTGCCCCAAGTTTATTTCCCCAGTATTTTTCGCGATTTAGCAAGGCACTCATCAAAAGATCATCGATAATCACTTGACCATACCAAGTGCTTTTATTCGCATAAACTGAAAATTCTCCACCCATAAGTACATTATCACCAGAACCCAAAGAATATTCAGTTGGCCGAATAATCATAAATGGATTTAAATATGCGGGTTCGAAAGAACGGTTGCTTAAGGTGTCTCCACTATTAAAAATAACAGCTTCAAAAAGTGCTAATCGAAGGTTTTTGCCAAGCTTAAGGTTTAAATAGTGATTAATCCCGTATTTTTTTTGAGTACCAACGGTGTTTAAGTACATGCCCATGGCTTGATAGGTTACCGGTCCTAGATTAAATCGCAGGGAAGTAAACGGGTAGGGTGAGCCAATATCTGAAAGAAATAAAGACCGGTACCCTTCTCCATAAAAATTTTGATCAAAACCAATTTGTGCGCTAACATAGGGTGTAGGGGTAATACCTAGCCGAACTATTGGACGCACGTTAAACGCTAAGTTATTAATGCTGTTAAGATGTATTCCATTTGAAATAAATCCAGCCGGAAGCACCGTATTTACCCCTATAGCCCCCCCAATTCGAGTGAACCACTTGTTGTGCTGCAGATCCCAAAGCAATCCGGCGCCGCCTTTTCCACTAATAGATGGATTATATCTTAACCCAAGGTCTATTATCGGTATAATTCGTTGCGAATGAATTTTTTGATTTGTATTTAGCCGAGGTAAAATCGGTGTGTTTTTGTTTAATTGTACAGAATCAAAGGGATTTAGCTGACCTAACAACTCTAATCGTTGTGCAATGGTGACGCGACACAAAAGAATTAACCCAAGAAAAAGTAGGCTTTTAATACACATGATTTGGTTTAAAAATAGCAGTCCTTAATCCGCACGAAATGGAATTACACTCCTTAAAACCGACCGCTTGTCGTAGCGCTATCCCCAAAAATAACTCAAGTTGCATGATATTAGAGGCCATAAACCCAAGATCAATTCGGTGTTGTACGATTTGTTCAGGTCTAATATAGGTTTGTATTAAAAGCGGTTGATTGCTATTTTTCATGGTGCTTGACTGAAATAAGTAATCTATGAAAAATCGCCTATATCCAACCCGTGCAGCAAGAAGCCACTCTTGGGCGCCATTACCAAGTAATGAACCAAGCGGAAGGTTTTGGTGCGTAAAGTTCTGTGCATAATGCGTCCCATAAAATTCACCGCCTGTTTGTAGCCATGCCAGGGATGAACTTAGGGTTAGGTTGGATGTGAGTTTGGAATAATATTTAATACCGAGTTGTGCTGCCCATGCATTTTTAATAAATCCGCGCGAAAATAATTCTGCGTAAAGCAAGGTACTTGAATGCAGATTCCACGCGTAATTCATTCCGATTTGTGGCATGGAAACGTTCTGTTGTACCATTCGGTCCAGGCCCGGAAGGGGTGCCCAATACAGGGGACTTACCGGTTTTTCTTTTATTGAATCCCCAGCTTGCCATATCGTTTGATAAATCAATCCCACGCGGTGTTTTTTCAAGGTTAAGAACACGGCGTTTAACGCAAAGTTCTTTTTATAGTAAGGGCTCTCTACGTTAGCGTAAATCGGCTTTCGGATTAAATCGTATAAACGTGCTCGGGTCACCATATAGGTGAAATGTTTTCCCAAACGAAGGGTTCCTCCGGCCATAAGTGCTTGGTTGTGTTGCGACCAAAATACAGAGCGAATTCCTGGACTAAAATCCACGGATTGATTTCCACCAAATAGAGTAAGCATCTTAGATACGCCCCATTCAAAACCGCCTTGACTGAAAGCAAAGTCAAACCCATCTCCATGAAATGGTTTGGTTCGCCCCATACCAGGGACCATACCGTTCTGTTGATTGTATCCCGCGGCCGTTGGATAATACTCCCCATGTTGAGTTATAAATTCTCGTTGAAAGGTATTGAAAACTGCTTGGTTCTCTATGAGAAAGCCATGGCATTTAAACTTTCGGTATCCTCCAAGAACTAAGAGCCCTCTAGAGTTCTGATATCTGATTGCTGATTCATCGTTTTCTACTCCTACACTAAAAGTGCACAAAGGGCTAGCTGCAATGAAGGCATTGTTAGAGTCGGAGTATTGCCCGAGGTAGCTTTTATCCAAGCGTTGTAAAAATCCTTTTTTAGGAACAATAGGCACTTGGCGATATCCAAAATCAATGAGATCTGCAGTAAGGGGCTGGTGAAGATTTTGGTTAAATTGGAATACCTGCGCAAAAAATGGGAGGGGAACTATACATAGTGACAAGAAAACACACCTTAAATCCATACAGATAAATTTACGTCGGAAACGGCGATAAAATGTGGATTTAATAAGCTTTCTTTATTGTATGACAGGGGCAACTTAGTGTTTATATCAAAAACACCGCCACCGATTCCCTCCAGTATTGCTTGGCCAGCCGCAATATCCCACTCCATAGTAGGAGCAAATCGGGGATAAATTTGGGATTGATTCATGGAAAGATCAAAGAATTTTAAGGAGGAACCCTTTCGAGTTAATTCCGTTTTCAATCCTGCATCGCTAAGTTTTTTAAGATAATCCAACAGCAATGGGGTGTGGTGACTGTTAGAGGCTATGATGTAGAGTAAATCCGTTAAGGTTTTGCGTTGAATTGGTGCTGGATTAGCTCCATTAATAAAGTCTTGAAATGTTGCATATTGTACGCCAAGATCAGGGCCGCCGACAATAAAATCTTCATTTACCGGGCTTGCTATCACTCCGAGGACAGGCTTTCCATGTTCGATAAGTGCAATATTTACTGCAAATTCACCATTACGTTTTATAAATTCCTTGGTGCCATCCAGCGGATCAACACACCAGCATTTCTTCCATTTTTGACGTTGTTCAAAGGGCGTTTTATCCGTTTCTTCATCAATTACCGGATGTTCTGAAATCGATAAGACTTGATTAATGATTTTTGAAGCCTTTAAATCTGCTTCTGTTACAGGAGAACCGTCAGCCTTTTGAATGGCTTCGTATCCACGCGAATAAATTGCTTTAATGACAATTGATGCTTCTATTGCGGCTTGAATAGCCAAGCGATATTCACGCGCCAAGTCCATTAAATTATCATTTCAGGAACATGCGCAGGAACGATTAGTTTACCTGCAGTTTTGGCAATAATTTCTTCTACGGAAACTCCAGGCGCTCGTTCCAATAAATGGAAAGCACCATCTTTAATTTCCAATACGGCAAGTTCCGTCACGACTTTTTTTACGCATCTAACCCCTGTTAATGGAAGGGTGCAAGTTGGCAGCATTTTAGATTCACCGGCTTTATTGCTATGCATCATAGCCACAATAATGTTCTCTGCGGATGCAACTAAATCCATCGCTCCCCCCATCCCTTTCACCATTTTTCCGGGTATTTTCCAGTTGGCAATATCTCCGTTTTGAGAAACTTCCATGGCTCCTAAAACCGTGAGCTGAACGTGCTGACCACGAATCATGGCGAAAGAGGTAGCAGAGTCAAAAAATGCAGCGCCAGGATTTACTGTAATGGTTTGTTTTCCTGCATTAATTAAATCGGCGTCTTCCTCCCCCTCGAATGGAAAAGGACCCATTCCCAACACCCCGTTTTCTGATTGAAATTCTACATTCATTCCTTCAGGAACATAATTGGCAACTAGGGTTGGAATTCCAATTCCTAAGTTAACATACCACCCATCGTTTAATTCTTGGGCAATTCGTTTTGCAATACCGATTTTATCCAATGCCATATTAGTCTCTTTTTCTTACGGTTCGTTGTTCGATGCGTTTTTCAAATACCTCGCCCTTAAAAATGCGTTGCACAAAAATACCAGGGGTATGAATAAAATTTGGGTCTAAACTGCCGGCGGGAACCAATTCTTCTACTTCAGCAATGGTTATTTTTCCCGCCATAGCCATCATTGGATTGAAGTTCATCGCGGTGGCTTTATAAACTAAATTACCTTCAGTGTCTCCTTTCCATGCTTTTACAATGGCAAAGTCTGCGGTTAATGCAGATTCAAGAATATGTGGTTTTCCGTTAAAGACTCGCACTTCTTTTCCTTGGGCAATTTCAGTTCCATATCCAGCAGGAGTAAAAAAGGCGGGAATCCCAGCGCCCCCAGCCCGGCATCGTTCTGCTAAGGATCCTTGAGGAATTAAATCAACTTCAAGTTCTCCAGAAAGCATTTGACGTTCAAACTCATCATTTTCACCCACATAAGAGGAGATCATTTTTTTCACTTGCTTGCGCTGTAAAAGTAATCCAAGGCCGTAATCATCTACTCCCGCATTATTGGAGATGCAGGTTAGGTTTTTTGTACCCATGTTAACCAGTTCTTTAATCGAATTCTCAGGAATCCCGCACAAACCGAACCCTCCGAGCATAATGGTCATTCCATCTTCAATGCCATTAAGGGCTTCACTTACATTATCAACAACTTTATTCATAGTTAAATTCCTTCTTCAAATGGAACATCCGTTTCATCGGCCGCTTCTGGGTCTGCCGCCTCCGTACAGTCATAGGTTTTCGGATCATAATCCGGAGGTTCTGGAAAGTCCTCGGATGATAAGGCAAGGATGTGGTCTTTGTAGGCCTGCTGCATGTAATAACCATAAATCGGAAGGGCCATACGGGCACCTTGACCCCAGTTCATAGATTTGAACCGAACAGAGCGGTCTTCTGCACCCACCCAAACACCTGTTACTAAATCTGGAGTAATTCCAATAAACCAACCGTCTGAATTATTTTGAGTTGTTCCAGTTTTTCCTGCCGTAACAGGGATAGGCCCATACTTACCACTTCTCAGACTTCCGCCGGTTCCTTGGGTAATCACCAATTTCATCATTTTTAGAATTTCATATGAAACTGTTGAATTTAGTGCTTGGTCCGTGTGTGGCATCGCAGAATAAATCACTTTTCCATTTCTGTCCTCGATGCGCTCTATGGTTGTGGGGCGAACATAGACGCCGTTATTGGGGAAAATGCATTGCGCAGCCACCAAACGAAATAGCGACATATCCATACTTCCGAGGCACATGGAAGGAACGACATCGTTTGGATTTAAATTAATTTCTGTTTTTTTCAGTAGCTTTTCAATTTGGTATGGGCCGCCTGTTTTATTCATCGGATTAAAGGCCCCCATTTTTGCCATAACGGCTACCGTTGTAGGATTTGAAGATAGTGCGAGGCCCATTTTTACATTTCTAGCGACCTCTCCTTTTGGACAGTATTGCCCAACGACCTTGTTGTTAGGGTCAACTAAATCAACGCAATATTCACCCGAAGAAAAGGAAGTACAAGGATTAACCACTTTCATGGATAACGCTGCGGCGTAAACGAAGGGTTTTATCGTTGAGCCCACCTGACGTGTCCCTTGCCGAACATGGTCGTAAGAAAAATGTTTAAAATTAACTCCTCCAACCCAGGCGCGCACAAAGCCCGTTTGTGGCTCAACACTGACAAGTCCAGCGTGCAAAAACGTTTTGTAATAGCGAATCGAGTCGTTAGGGGTCATTACCGTATCAATTTCTCCGCGCCAAGAAAACACGCGCATTTGAGCGGGTGCGTTAAAGGCATTAGTAATCTCGTTTTCTGAATAACCTGCGGCAATCATGCTTTTATATCGTCCGGAATTCTTCCTTGCTGAATTCATGATTTCATTCACAACATCAGAAGAAATTTCATTAGAAAACGGATAGTTTTTTAAGCCTCGATTGTTTGAGTTGAATGCGGGTTGTAAGGATTCTTTAATGTGTTTTTCAACGGCTAATTCCGCATATTTTTGCAGCCTTGTGTTTAAGGTAGTATAGATCTTTAATCCGTCTCTGTAGATATCATAAGGTTGTCCATCTTCTCTAACATATTTAAGGGTACCGTCTTCATTTTTCTTTAACAAGATATCAGTAACTTCTTGCCGAAGTGCCTCTCTGAAGTATGGAGCCATCCCTTCTTTATGATCAACAGACTGATAATTAACCAGGACTGGTTTTTTAATTAGTTCATCGTATTCCTCTCGAGTAAGTTTATGTGAAACGGCCTCATTGTTTTTATTACTGTTTCTAAGCCACTGATAGAGGACTTGATTTCGTCTGGTAAGCGCCCGAAGTGAATCTTTTGCGCGTGCTTCGAGTATTTTTTCAAGTGAAACGCTTCCGATAGCAATACCATTTTCTTGAGCAATTACCCGGCGATAGTTTTTGATTTTGTATGTGTAAGGGTTGTATAATGCAGGGTTTTTACACATTCCAATTAACATCGCGGCCTCTTCTTTTTTAAGTTCTTTCGGTCGCTTATTGAAATATACTTTAGCTGCATTTTCAATTCCTACCGCGTTGTATAGAAAATCGAATTGGTTAAGGTACATGGTTATTATTTCCTCTTTGGTATACCTTGATTCAAGGCGTGTTGCAATAATGTTTTCCCGCGCCTTTTCGTTTAGCCTTCGGAATTTACCAATAATACCACCTCGATTAGAAAGCAAAGATTCTCCATTGGCTCGTGCAATTTCTTCTCGTTGTCGCTGCTGTAATGTAAATAATAATTTGGCAAGCTGTTGAGAGATTGTGGAAGCACCACCTGAACGTCCGAGCGACCCAAATGACCGCGCAATTGACCGAAAATCAACCCCAGAATGTTCCATAAAACGCTCATCTTCGGTTGCAATTAGTGCATCAAAAACATAGGGTGAGATATTCTTATAGGCCGCACTCGTTCTGTTCACTTGCCAATAGCGTCCGATCGTATCGCCGGTTTGACCAAGAATTAGTGACGCTTGAAGTTCTGGCGGATTATCGAGCATAGAAATTGGTGGTAGGTCGTCTTCAGATTGTAAAACCAACAATCCAAAAACCAAGAGGAATGGCAATAATGAAAATCCCCAAAAGATTCGGGTAAATCTTTTCTTTTGTTCTTCTGTCAACATAGTTATTTCAAAATTAACATTTATCTCAGTACATCTCGCCGTTGGCTGTCTAGTTTTAGTAGTATGAATACCATGATAGTAAATGCCATCATAGATGACCCTCCATAACTCATGAAGGGTAAGGGAATTCCAATAACGGGTGCTAGTCCGATATTCATTCCGATATTAATGGCAAAATGATAAAACATGACCATCCCAACGCAGTAGGCATACACTCTAAAGAAAACGGACCGTTGTCGTTCGGCGATGGAAAAAATTCTAAACAAAATAAAAAGATAGAGCGAAATAAGCACCACATTCCCGAGAAACCCCCACTCTTCGGCAAAGGGGCAAAATATAAAATCCGTTTCACTCTCGGGCACATGGTTCGTCCGCATACTCGAAACAGAGGCTTTTCGATATCCTTTACCTATAAACTTACCGCTACCTACAGCGGCCATGGCCCTGTTTCTATTATAATCTGCTCCGTTTGGATCTTCTTTAAGTCCTAAGACTAATTCAATCCTGCTTTTTTGATGCGGAGCAGCAAGATTGTTAAAAATAAAGGTAATGCTACTAACTAGGAACAAGGAGAAAAGATAACTACTTAATAAAACAATTAAGTTTTTAGTCTTATTTCGTGGGTAACCAAAAAACAAAATAAACCCCAAGAAAACTAAGGCAATAAATGTAATTATGAAAATCAGAAAAAGTGGCCCGGAAAGCTGAATTCCAAACGGATTAAATACGCTACCGGAAAGAAACAAACTTAAAAAAGCCAGCATGATCAAGAAAAAGAAAAACGGAACAAAGTGTGTTCCTAGCCAGGTTGTTTTAAATTTTAGTCTTGGAAAATACCTCAAAAGAGACAATACAATGGGATCGAATGAAATTCCTTCGCGATAAAGCACAAAAAAGAAGGATGTAAATACGAGAAGTGTACCGGCATCGGGCTGTAAGGCTACAAGAATACAGGGTAATAAAATAATACCAAGGGTTTCAATAATGGTACGTGTGTTTTGAAGTTTTATATTGGTTTCGTCTACCCATTTAGCCAACATGAGAGCCGTTGAAATTTTCGCAAACTCTGCAGGTTGTATTCCTAACCCGCCAATGCCTAGCCACGCTCTAGCGCCATGCACCGGGGGCATAAACAACACCACCACCAACAATAAAAGGGTAACGATATAAATATACTCTGCAAACTTTCTATATACATCGGCCTCGATTAGCAGGATCAAAAAGCCAAGAAAAAGAGAAACTCCAATCCAAAGAATTTGCTTTCCATATTTTTGGCTGGTATCAAAAAGAGAGGGGTGTTCTGGATTAAACGCGACGGAATAAACGGTCATAATACCAAACAACATTAGTAATAAAATCCCCGCCAACAGTGGTAGATCAACCTTTGATATTACTCCTTTTGTTTCACGCATATCAATAGCTCGACATTAGATTGGCATTTTTAATCGAGTTTTCCTTTTCTTTGTTGGTTACCTTTTTATTCAAATATTTATCCATCATTAGGCCTGCGATTGGTGCTGCCCAAGCCCCGCCAGCACCCGCATTCTCCACAAAGACAGCCAAGGCAATTTTAGGGTTGTCTATTGGTGCAAAGGCTATGAAAACAGAGTGGTTTTTTTTATTCTTACCATTTTGCACCGTTCCTGTTTTCCCACACACTATGAAATTTTCAATTTTTGCTTCTTTACCTGTTCCTCCAGCTTCGTATACGACGCGTCTCATGCCTTCAACCACCGCGTCAAAGTGTCTTCGTTCAATTGGGGTAACATGCTTTGTTCGATACTTTTTTAATTTTCCTTTTTTTCCAATCGATTTAACAAAGTGAGGGGTGTAGTACCATCCCCGATTCGCCATAATCACAGCAATATTCGCCATTTGAATTGGCGTAAGTTTAATTTCACCCTGTCCGATTGAAATCGAACGAATGGTTGAAAATGCCCACTGATGATGCCCCAAATAGCGGTCATAGTAGGCTGCATTCGGTATTAATCCATTCCGCTGCGCGAGGGTGTCAATGTCTACGCCTAGTTTATTTCCCAAACCAAAGCCCATCATATATTTATGCCAATTATTGAGTCCGATTTCTGCATCAGCAAACACATTTTTCTTTTTGTTTGGCTGAATTACTCGGCGCACGGCGGCATAAAAATATGGGTTACAAGAAAACTGTACCGCCTTAGACACAGACGATGGGTAGGGGTGATCGTGGCATCCAACCACGGACTTGTTGCAAGGGAATCCTGTGTTGGGCGTGATTTTATTTTCTTGAAGACAAATTAAGGCCTGAAGTAATTTAAAGATAGATCCGGGAGGATATTCCGCCTGAAGTGGCCTTGCAAAAAGCGGTAAATTCTCGTCGGTTATGAGTGAAGGATAGTTTTTCCTTATGCTTTTTCTGCCGGACAATAAGTTTGGATCATAACAAGGCGCGGAAACCATGGTTAGAATTTCACCGGTTTTAGGTTCAATAGCAACAATACAACCTTTTTTATTCTTCATAAGTTCTTCGCCGTACTGTTGGAGTTTTATATCGAGCCCAAGTTTTATTTTAGGAGAAGGAATGGCCACCGTATCATATTTCTTATCTGCATAAGGTTCTATTTCATTATTTGTAGCACTTGTTACAATATATCGAACGCCTTTTCTACCTCTAAGAATTTCCTCATATGAACGCTCGAGCCCGGATCTTCCTATGTTCATACCCGGTCTATAAAACGGGTCGGATTCAATTTCTTTTCTCCC
>JACCDP010126558.1_pt1 | contig 29095 bp, 19 predicted proteins | sample 7445841 | NCBI WGS metagenome assembly JACCDP01 (sample SAMN15323441, study PRJNA562643) | freshwater metagenome | isolation source: river surface water | place: USA:Blue River Watershed | collected 2017-08-17 | reverse complement strand
TGCCAATAACCCTGTCACTAGGCTCACCAGTCTTTCCAGCAATGGCGGAGAGGGCCGCTGACGCTTCCGAGACTTCTTTTTCGATGTTCTCGATATACGCTTCCTTCTTTTCATTGATGGGGGCTACTGGAGGCAGGGGCTTCGGCTCTGGCGTAGGTGCGGACGCACATCCGACAAGGAGCAAGGAAATCAGGATTATCTTTTCCATAGTTTCTTAAGCAGACTATAAAAAGTCTTTTCAAAGATGTCAGGTGCAATCGCTCCGCTTACGGAAAACAGTATTGACTTGTATAACGGGTCAATGTCTGCCCCGTGAAGGGCAAAATACATCAGCACACCGACTATGCCACCTGCGATTATTTTCTTTATCCAGACAACGGCAGGCTGACGCTCATCGGTCAATATCATTCTGGCTATCATGCCAAGAGCCCCAAGGAGGGCGACAAGCCAGCCACCCTCCTTGAAGTCGGCGGCGGCTTTGCCTAGGTCTGGGTCTGGAGGTAGGCTCATCGCTTGAAGTAGTGCTTGAAGATTGCGTCACAAGCCTGCTGTTCGTTGTCCCAGACGGACATCAAAGCCTTGGCGGGGTTGAATAGTCTCCACTTGCTAGGGCCACTCTGGACGATGGCGTAGTTAGCCGCATTGACATAGATAGTTCCTTCGGCCTGTCCGCTACCCACAGCATACTTGTTGGCATACTGTCTGAAGCGGGTAAGCATCTTATACATCGCAATGTCGCCAGCAGACGGGTTGAAGTTGTTGGGGAAGCCAATCTCCGCATTGGGGCTAGAACGGCCTCCAACGGGCAGTCTGGGGGCTCCAGTGGTGTTCTTAAGGGCTATGGCGGACGGCATGATAGTCACCTGAGCCACGGCATCGGTATCAGCACCAGCACCAGCGTTAGCGGCGGCGGCAAACTGTTCGTTGGCCTTGGCAACTTCGGCGGCTAGAGCCTGCCTATCCATAAGCACCTGCTTGATGATGTCCTGAAGCGTGGCGTTAGGTCCGAGCCTGTCAATTGCAGTCTCAACCATCTTCTTAGCGTCAGCGGTAGTCATCTTAATTGACATCCTGACACCCATCACGGCGTTGCTGAACTCAGGGTGAAGTTGAGCCTTCTTTGTCGGCGTAGCAGGCGGAGGCTGGGGATTCTGTTTAACCTGCTGGGCGACCTGCTGGGCGACCTGAACGGCCTGAGCAGGAGCAACGACAGGGGCGGAAGCCTGAAGAATCTGGGAGGTGTTAAGACCTTCCTTCTCAGCAAGCACACGCATCAGTGTGTCGAACTCTCTGATGGCGAGTTGGGCCTCTTCGTAGGAACTGACCACGGCGAGTTTTCTCTTCTCCAGAGGTGTTCCTCTGTAGATATCTTCGTGAGCAGTCATCCAGACATACAGGCTCTTGTTTGTTCCGATGCCCTTATGCACGACATATCTCTTGTCCTGCGTGGAGACGGAACGCTTAGTGCCATTGGCATTGTCCTCAAGCGTGAGGTTATCCTTGATGGCAAGCACATCCTTGACGGCCTGCTGGTGCTGGACTGAGCGAGCCCCAATCGGGCCTACAGTTTCAACGACAGCCTGAGCCTGACCAACTTCCTGCGGAGGCTTGACAGTCTCAGCATCAGCCTTGTCCTTTCTTGTTGTTTCAAGGCTTGCAGTTGCTTCGGTAGAAACTTTTTTCTTTTTAGGCGGTGGTGTTCCTACATCAAGCGTCTCAATAGAAACATCTTCAGCATTAGCAACGGGCTCTACCTTGGGAGGAGCAGGAATCTTAGGCTTAGTCTGCTTGGCAGGCTCGACCTTGGGAGGCGGAGGCGTAACTGGTGTAGCAACGGGAGCAGGCGTAGCAGGAACAACAGGAACTTTAACGGGCTCGTTCTCGTCAAACGGAAGAGGCTCATAAGGCTCTCCTGTCATTTCAGCCATAATCTTTCTCTGTTTCTCTCTGGCTTCGTGCTTGGCCCTCCTGTGTTCCATCTCGACCCTCTTAACTTCGGCTTCCATCCCAGTCATGGACTGATTGACTGGCTCTGTCTTGTGTGTGGATTGAGAAGAGGACTGAGAAGATAGATTCTTATATGTCTGCTCCATAGTGGGAGCCTTTTGTTCTTCATTGCTCTCAACTATTGGTTCATCTGCTTCCTTATTTGCTTCTTCAAGTTTCTTTATTCTTTCACGATTTTTCTCAAGAGCCTTATTCCAGCCAGTTGCTCCAGTTGCAGGGTCAATGCTAACATCCTTTGCGGCGGCTCTTCTGAGAGCCTGTCTTTGAGCCGCAGTAAGTTGTTTCTTCTTTTCACCTTGTCTTGCTATTTGTTCTTCGTATACGGCGTTGGCTTCGTTGAACATGAATTCAACAAACTCACGCTGAAGATTGAAGGCTATGCTTCTTGCTTCGTTTTGAATTTGTTCTTCTGTAAGAACATTTGCCCAATTAACTTTTTCCTGTTTCTTGGCTACTTCAGACAGTTCTCTAAGTCTCTTCTTAATGTTCTTTTCGATGGAAGTAGTCTTGTCTTTCCATCCCTTTTCTTTTTTGCCAGTCTTGGGGTCAATTGGAGCCTCAGGTGCAAAGAATTGATTAATAAGTATTCTGCCACCTGCGTCATTGAAATCCTGAATAAGTTCTTCCTTCATCTGCTTTTCTTCAAAAACACTTGGAGGTCTCTTATTGGTTTTCTTGAACTGCTTTTTCTTGTCACGCAATTTATCTTCTGCGTATGTCTCAGCGTCCTTATAGAAAATATCTTCAAATGTAGCACCAAAAGTGCTACCTTTTTGATTCTTCAGCATTTGGTAATACTTTTCAACAAATTTTGAAGTCATCAAATCTTTGGACTCGACTGTTCTTCCGACAGAATCTTTTTCAGAACCAAATGTTCCCCTTGAGAATTCAGATGTTCTGACTATAGTAGAAAGAACTTCTGTAGTTGTATCTATAAGGTCAGGTATAGAACTAACAACAGATGTCATTCTAGCACCTTCTTCAAACTGATGTATTAGCGAGCCGCTTGCGGCAAGTTCTGCACGAAGGGCATGCTCAGGTGTCATGTCTTCAGTAAGACGCATAATTTTATCTAGGTCTAAGAACGAAGGGTCAAAACCTTTGTCAAGAAGGTTAGGATTGAGTCTATATCCCCACAGATACATTAGTCCGACAAGAGCAGAGATGCCTCTTGTATGAAGGTCAACAGCCTTGATTTCTTTCAAGGCTCTGTCGAGTTCTGCCTTCATTTCAATTATTTCAGGAGGCTCTACTGGTTCAGCACCAGAGGGCTTCTTGTCGGACAAAACAATTGTTCCGTCTTTCTTTCTCCATTGAAGCGGATTTCCATCTTCATCAAACCATTCAGTTCCTTTAAATTTCTTATAAAGGTCAACAAGTTTAAGGGTAGGAGCCTTTGATTCAATCTCAGGAGAATCACCACCAGTCCTCCAATTTTCCTTAGGCTCGCTTCTCTTTGAACCAGCGTCAAAATCTTCGACTATTTTCTTGGAATAGTCAATGATTCTGTCAGCCATATCAAGATATTCTTCGTCTGAGTATATGTCTTCTTTGGTTTTCTTAAATTTCTTTCCAGAAGAATCTTCTCCAATTTCTTGTCCAATCTTAGATTCATCAGCCTTTTTAAGCCCTTTTGCAATTTCTTCTCTTGTGGCAACTGTTGCGTAGTATCTAAGTTCTTCAATAGGCTCAATGGCATCCTCAGGAAGATTGCTGATTTCATATTCAATTTTTTGGGCTCTCTTCTTGGCGTTTTCTTCTGCTTGACGCTTCGCCTCTTTGGGGTCAATGCCTTCTTCTATAAGTTCATTTGTCTCTTCTTCAATAAGGGCTTTTTCGTCAGCATCAGTCTGCTTTGACATAGACAAGTCTTCTGCAAGTTCAGACGCAGTAAATTCCTTCTTTCCAATCTTAAACAATTTTCTCATTGCTTTCCTGACATCTTCCATGTCTTCGAAAAGTTCTTCCCTCTTGTCTTCATCAAGCCTAGAGAACCATTCCGTTGCTTCAGCCTTCATTTCTTCATATCTACGCATTATGCCAGCCTTACGCTTGCGAGCCGCTATTTCCTCAGGTGTAAACTTAATTCCGTCAGCACTATGCATTCTGGCTTCGGCTTTTTCCATGATTTCTTCACGGACTTGGTCACGATGTGCCTGCGTGAAATCTCTCACTTCAACCATAGCATTTCCAACCCTAAACTTTTCACCGATAGAAATTGGCGTATACATCGGTTTTCCATCTGGCCCTTTAGGTCCGTTTTTAGCAAGCCAGTTTCTAAGCACCATCCCTCTTGAATTGGCAGGAATATCTTTATCCAATTCAATAGTTCTTACATAATCAGCGTATCTAAGTCTTAGGTCATTAGTGTCATATCTAAGTCTTTCTTCGGTGTTAAGTATGCTAATGTCGTTGTTTTGGAACATCATGCCTCCACCTGCGGCATTTTTGTTACGCTCCTTAACCGCCCTGACTGCATCATCATATGTTGCAAGCATCGGAATATGCTTTCCGTTATTTTCATAAGGAACTGGATTAGCACCAACAAGAGCCATAAACACGACATCAGGACGACCATTGTTAAACTTAGCGTAGGTTTCGTAGTTCCAGCCATCAGGTCTGTATTCGTCAACGAAGGCAATTCTGGCTACTGCCTCAAAGCCATAATCATTATAGAGGGAGGGCAGGATTGTATCAAAGCCGTTAAGCCACTTGACCTTTCCAGTTGCGATAGCCGCACGAATGACAGCATCAACATCCCTTGATGTTCCATTAACACCACGGACAACAGAACCAAGTTCGCCGTCAGGAGAGATGGAGGCCATAGCAAGACCATCTCCAGCCATAAGCAGTTCATAACCGCTGTAATCCTGCGGAGACTTGATGTCTACGGATGTGCCAAACTTATTGGCCTGTTGAGCGACCTTGCCCATAGCAGAGAACTGTTCGGCAGTCGGGCCATGAATATTGACCTCGTAGCCGTCAGGCTGTTGATAGAGACCGAAACTACCAGTCACGCTTTGGTGAACGCCATACAGGTCTTTTTCAATCGGAGTAAGTTGTTCGTCAAGTTTAGATGTCCATTCGGGCATCAGGCCAATCTTCTGGTCGGCAAAGCGAGTCTGTCCAATTGTCTTTCTGATTTCAGCCGCTTCAACAATTCTTCCTTCGGCTTCAAGTCTTCTGACTAGGTCACGCTTGCGATTGATTTCAATGTTAGACTCGTTGACAAAGTTAACCCAAGAGTTCTGGCCTCTTGTTCCGCTTGTCATGGCTCGTCTGGCGAGAGGGCTATACATTCTGGCGTGAACATCCCAAGCATTCTCTTCCCCAATGGGGCCGAAGCCGTTGCCTCTTTCGCTGTGACCAAAGAAGTCATGGACAAACCTAAAGACATCATTGATACGCATCTGTCTGCCGTTAGCGTCCTTATACTGGGACATGGCAAGAAGCGGGTTTTCCTTTATATCAGCATCAGAAACTGTTCTAGCACCGAAGTTAAGGTCGGTAGCAAGAACTCTTAGACGCTTGTTTTGTCTGATGTCAGAAATGGCCTCTCTGCTATTAGCGTAGGGCTCTTCCTGTTCATAGTGCATTTCAGCAACATATCCTGCATCGATGATAGCCTGATACTGTTCAAGCGTTTCCCTAGCCATCGCTTCATAAGCCTGTCTGACAAGAGAATTGAACGGGTCGTGCTTCATGCTGTCATAAGCCATGCCTATCTTGAACGACTTCTCAGGGTTAAGTCTGACGATGAACGAACCGCTAGCATGCGGGATTCCCTTCTTCATCATTATTGACCTACCGATTTTCACTGTCTCTGGGTTGTTAGGGCCGAAGATTCCCTTGGGAAGCGTAATACCATCGTCAGGGTTCTGGAACATCTTAGAGCCTTCCGCACCATTAAGGCCACGGGGATTCGGTCTCTTGCCGAAAGAATTATCTATGACGGCAATCTGATGTTCGTTGCCCTTAGGAACGATGTAGTGGTTGTCCTTGACATTGCTACTCACTCTGGGGTCGATAGCGTTGAGCATGATAATGCCGTCACGCTTCTCACGCTTGGCCTTATCTATCAGGGTGCTGACAATGTCATCTCTGAGATACTCTCCGTCAAAGTTATACACAAGCGGGTTCTTCATGCCGATGGCGGCTCTGATTTGATTGCCATCAGGGAAAGCGTTTCCGCTGTTGGCAAACTCAGGGCCACCATAACTGTAGGCATATGATGTCGCCTGCTGACCATTGAAATGGTTGTGAGGCTTGAGAGACTTGATGTTTCTTCTGAAGTCTCCACCGCCCAACTTAGGCGAAACTGTTCCATTGGTGGCAACAAACGCCACTGGAGAGCCAGTCTTGAAAGCCTGATTATAAGCGTCAACGCCAGCATTTGTGGAAGACACGAACTCTTCAAGCGTGTGCCTGATTATAGGGACATCCTTGGAGCCAGTGGTCTGTTGGACAAATCTCTGGAGGGCATCAGACTGGAACACATCGCCCTTCTCAGCCGCATACTTAAAGTTAGAGGCAAGGAAGCCAGCATCAGAGTCGTTCTTAGCACCCCAAGTTTCGGCATAGGCATAGTCACCACGGACACTACGCTTCTTAAAGATTTCCATCTTGGACAATCTCTTAAGGAGGGCAATCGGGTCGTCCATTCCTTCGGCAACTCTATTAGCATCGTAAGGCTTATCGCTCGTTTCGTCATGGAAGACACGCATGCTGTCGATGTCCAACTTTATTGGAGCATCAGGGCTCTGGTAGAACGCAGACTTGTTAATTCTTGAACGAAGTCTAACACCTCCATGCATTTCACCAAGGTCAATCTTTCTTTCAAGTCTTCTTACGACTTCTGCATCAGTAGCAACTTGAATTTCAGTATCCCAGTCTTTAGCCATGATATATGTATTTCCAACTCCAAACATATTATCTCTAACTCCGACTGGTCTTCCTTCATCATTTACGACTTCTCCATCAAGGTTTTCGACTCCTATTGCTCTCATTCTTTCAAGCAATTCAGAATACATCATGTTTCCATATCCCTTTCCTTGGTATTTACCATCTGCATAAACAGAGATATGCTCAATGCTTTTCCCGTCTTGAGAAAGGTCTCCTCCTATTGCTCCGTATTCTTTTCCCTTTTTATCGAAAAACTGTATGCTTACTTCAAGCCTATATTTTCCTCTGCCTTCTGACATTCTTCTAATTTTAAACGCAGTAGTATGCCCAACAACATTACCAGCCTTTTTATCCCCATTTTTTCCGACATAATTCCATTTACCTCCATTTTGAGTAGCCCATTTTCCAATAAATCCAGCATTCCACGCTTCTCCAGCCATGTCGTATCTAGTTCCAGCCAGAACAGGTGTCATGTTTTGCCTTGAAGCAAACATGTTTCTCTTGCCATTCGGACCCATTCCCTTGCCGTAAAGGGCATCGTAGTTAAGGTCAGCAAGTTCGTCAGCAGACTGGAACATCTGTGTGCTACCATACTCGTCAACAACTCCGTTCTTCTGGTTAAGGAAGTCCAACTTGGCCTGAGCCTCTCTTCTCTTCTGAAGCAGTCTTGTAGCCTCAGGGGAATATCTCTTCATCCCCTTCATGCCAATGAGTTGCTCATTGATGTCCATTACCTGCTTGGTAAGGGCTGTTATCTCAGCATCTCTGTCAACAGAACGAATTTCGTCAGGGTTCTGGAACATCGTGCGATTGCTTGCCGCATTGATAGCATCAAGTCTATTCTGAGCCTCTCTTCTTCTGTCCTTTAGCCAACTGTAAGAAGGATTGTTTCCACGCCTTCCGAACTTATCTTGAAGAGCAATCTTTTGATTAAGTCTTTGGATTTCGTTTTCAAGAGAAGTCTTTTCTTCTGCAATTGTCTCATATCTTGGGCTGGGAGTAATGTCAGGAGACTGATACATCTGCTCCATCATCGGGTTGCCAAACGAATCTCTAGCACCTTCATGTGTCGGTGTCGGAACCATCGCCCTATAGTAACCCTTCTCATTCATACGCATACGCATGACCTCACCCTCAACGGAGTGAAGACCATGCAGGCCGTCCATGTGCATCCAGAACCACGGGTTGTTCTGTTCAGCACCTCGGTCACGCTTCTGGTAGGAATGCCACTCGGCTTCAGCCCCGTGGAACTCAAGTTCAGCCGCCCTATTAGGCGAAGCACCAATAGCCGCAACAACATGCTTTCTTCTCAGTCTGGCATCATCATCAGCACCAAAGAAGTCCGTAGCAGGAATCTCACCGCTACCGCTGTATTCGTCAATTGTCTTGAAGATGTCAGCCTTAAACTCATGCAAGCCCTTATAAAGACCCTGTAGTTCAGGGCTGTTTGTCCACAGGATTGTGCCTCTTCTGTTAAGGGCATCCATATCAACGGACCTGACATTGAATCTAAAGTGAGGTCTCTTGTAGTCCTGATTAGGATTCTTCAGGTCTTTAAGAGTAATCTTAAACTGCATGTCATACGGAACGAATGTGACATCTCTTGGAGAGAACGAGTCGCCCCATTCTCTGCTAAGGATGACTCCGTCACGGGTAGCCTGCGTAAAGCCAAGATACTTGCCGTTGACGACATTGTTCATCGAAACACCGCCGTCAGCAATCAACGGAGCAAGCAGTCTGACATTGTCAGCCACAGACTTGGGAACATACTTCTCAATAATCTTGAAAGCCTTCTCTGTAGGAATACCTCTAAACACGACATGTTGGCCCTTCGCAAGAGCATCCTTCATGTCCGCACCCATTTTGCCAGTCGGGGTAGTTCTGGCACGACCACGCTTACCCCAGACCTTAGCATCCCTAGGAGCGTATATGCCGTCCGTAGGAGCGTTAGCCTTCTGAGCGTTGACGATAGCATCAAGGCCCATTCCCATGTTGTTATAGTCAGGAGACTGGAATAGGAAACCGCTACCCTTTCTGCCGACAGTATCGAGCGTTCCATCGGTCCCACTCATGCCAAGGTCAACATCATCGCCATCGTTATAGATGTAGAAATCAAGGCCATTAAGGGCCGCTTCATCTGTGGTGGCAAGTTCAGCAAGTTCATTTATCATGGCCTTGCCTGCTTGGTGCATTTCAGAGTTATACTGAAGCATTGGCTTGAGGCCAGTGACCTCTCCGTTTGCTCCATACTGAAGCCTGTTCTCGTATCCGTAGATGGTAGCATGCTCCTTAATCATCGCAGGAGTGAACCTGACAAGGTCTGTGCGACCAAGGCCAGCATTCTTCATGTTCTTATCGTTATAGAAACGAGTCAGGTCTTTAAATGTGTTAGCAAGAATCGGGTCAATTCTGACACCGCTGTTTCTGCTACGCTTGAACCAATCAACAAAGGCATCCTTAGTTCTGATGTCAGCACCAAGGTTTGTGGCTTCACGGAGGGCTCTGTTGTAGAACGCATCAGAGATTCCGTCTATAAGGTTTCTGGCAAAGCCTAGGTCTCCACCCCTAAGGATGTAGTCAAACGGCTTGCCATCTTCCCAACCAAGGAAAATAGCCTCGCCAAGTTCTTCACAGAACCTGTTGAACGATTCAGCGACCTCAGGGTTTTCAATCTTTCCAGTCTGTTCAAATTCATTGATGGCCTTCATCCATCTTCCACCTTCGGCGTTTATGTCACGGGTAGCACCACCAATTCGGCGGTAAACTTCGTGCATAAACTTGACTGTGTCAGCCCTGTTTGCAAAGGCTCTGTCAAGCAACCAACTTCTGACTTCACTTGTGATGGTCTGTTGGTGATTAACTTCACGATAGACCTGATTCATCACATGCCACAGTTCTCCAAGAGGAGCAGTGGTAACAGCCTTTGTAACAGGAGCCGCCCACTTAGGGGGCATAGGGCCAGCAACTTCTGCCTTCTTTAACTTCTGAGTGGAGATTTTCTTCTGTGTTTTTGCCTTATCTTTTTCCTTAGACTTATACCAATTATTTTCAGAAATCTCCTTTTCTTTGGCTAGTTTGGAGCCGTTTTCAGTCTTCTCAAACGCTTCAATTGCTTTAATTTTATTATCTTCGTTTAGACTGCCCCAGTCTTTTTCTCTAATGTCATCTGGAGCCCCCTTCAAAAATTCATCTCTAACAAAAGCAAACAATGCGTCTTGGTATCTGGTTGTTGCCTTACCCATGTCTGCCTCAAGATTCTTTGTTTCAAGAGAATCGGTAGGCTCTACTTCTCTGGTTTCTGTTTTCTTTACAGGCTCAACAATGTCACCGACAAGTTCTGGAGTAAACTCATCCATCTTTTGTTTTGCATGTGCTTCCGCTTCCGCCTTTGTCTCAAAAGACTTAGGCTGACCAAATCCATCAACAGATGCCACCCATTTCCCTGTCTTCTTGTTTTGTTCTACTGTGTAATGTTGGCGAAGTTCGTTTACTCTCTTTTTGGCATCTTCAATTGTCTTGAATTTTCCAACAGGCTTTCCAGCAGTAGTAGCATCCCTGTCTTCTGACTTGTATAGAGTTATGTCTCCATTCTTGCTTTTCACAGCATAGTAATTTCCAACTTTATGGACTACTGCATTTTCATCAAAATCATATTGAACAACATCAGACTGCTTGCCTGTGTCTTTGTTAACATTCTTAAATGTCTTTCTTGTTCTTTCCCTAAGTTTAACAACTTCTTCCTTTGAAACGCTAGTTCCAGCATCAACAGTTTCGACAGTTTCCGTGATGGGTTCAAAAGCATATTCTGGCTCTCCGTCAGGAGTAAGAACGCTTCTTCTTTCACCCTCAGGGCCATAACGCATCACGACATTTCCAGCCGCATCTCTAACAGCCTGAACATTGTCAGTATTGATAATGACATGATACTTGCCAGTTTCGCCATTCTTGAAGATGGCATAAGGCTTTGTCATTATTTCTCCAGTAATAGGATGCTGTGTTGTGAACATTCCGTTCCAGCCCTGACCACCTTCTGACTTAGCCTTAATAGCGTCAGCAAGAGTCTGTCCCATAGGGCTAAGTCTTTTACGCTTCTGAGGCGTAGGATTAGCAGGCTGGGGAACGACAGGAGCATTCGGGTCAGCAGGCTTTAGCGTAGCAACATTAACATCCAACTTAGGAACAGGGACTTCATACTCCTCTGTCATGTTCGGGTCGTTAAGAACAGCCGCAACCATGTCGTCATAATTCATATATGCGACAGTAACATTCTTACTCTTTTCAAGGGCCATGATATGGCTGATGGCACGAAGACCTTCTTCCTTGCCATGTTGAGCCGTAATCTTGGCGACAAACTCCATCACTCTTTCATTCTTCAGAAGTTCTCCCTTTTCCTTAAGAACACCCATGTGTTCATCAAATTCTTTGTAAAGAGCATCCTTGGCAAACTTGCCGCTGATAGTGCCGTAAGCATATCCGACATTGTGACCGATAGCACCAAGGGCGACACCAGTGCCGATACCGCCAGCCGCACCTTCTTCACCGCCAGCAACAAAGCCGATAGCACCGCCATAGATGCCTCCGTGGATAGATGTCTTGGCAAGGTCAGTCATGTAGATGCCAATAGGACTGGAAGCCCTGATAGCATTACCAACAACAGAATCAGCGTTCTTAGCACCCTTTGTTGCGACATCAATAAGACCTTCACCAAGATACTTAACTCCCTTTAGGCCAGCATACACAGATGTGATAGGCAGGGCATAGGGAATAGAAAAAGCAGAGTAAACACCGCCAATACCCATGATGGCATGCGTAAGAGACCTCGGCCCCTTTTCACCTCCGTGGCCTACATGGACTCTCTGAGCCTTAACATCGCCAGTAACGGGGGAGACATTATGCTTAACGCCAGTGATTCTTTCCATGCCGCCAGTGATAGCGTCAAACATGGCATCAAGAGGCTTGGTAGCCGCATTGGAAACTTTAACCATCGTTCCGCCTAGGGAATTCAGGAAGCCAGCCTTAGCCGCATTTCTGCTGGCAGTAGCGGCAACTGCATGACCAACGGCATTACCAGCCTGACCAGACTTGATAGCCGCCGCCGCTGTCTTGCTTGCAACAGTCTTAGCCGCCGCACCACCGCCAAATGTCATAAACACTGTCGGGTCTAAAACATAAGAAGCGGCTGTAGCCAGTTCTTTGTTAACGCCGATAAATTCATCAATTTGTTCTCCGAATTCCTTGCCAAAAAGTTTTTCGTATGTCCGCTTATCGGGCATAAACGCATTTGTCTTGCCAGAAAGAATCTTCTCAGTCTGGGCGTTCCACTGTGCGAGGTCCAAGAAATCCTGATAGGCAACATCTTGGTCGCCAGTCGGGTTAACGAACATTCTATAAAGCGGAGAAGAGGGATGGTTAGCCGCCATGACAGCAAGGCCACCAAGGTCTCTTGTGCCTCTTGCAAAACCTTCGATGGCTGTAGCACCAAACGCAACAGAAAGACCAGCGATAGGATTAACCAAGAAACCGATACCAGCGGCTAGACCAACTTTCTTCCAGTCGGTAGCCGCAGAAACAAGACCACTTCCAATTTCCTTGCCAGCCTGCGTAAAACCATCACCGACAGCACCCCAGAAATTAAAATGCTGTTCCTTACGCCAGTTATCATAGGCAACAAATTCTTCCTTAGAAATGGTATTGGAATCAATATCAACTCCATTGGCATTAAGGTCAGCAATCTTAGCCGCAACTTCTTCGCCCGTAAGCGGAGCCCTCACCATCTCAAGCAACTTCTCATCGGAGAAGTCAGCGAGACTGGGAGCCGTTCTCATGGCGGAAGGGCCAACGCTTTGAACGCTGGCTACATCGGCGTAAGAAGGTCTTGTCTGGAGCGTAGGCTGTTCTACATCCTCCTGCGGAAACGCACCAGCATCAATTGGCGTGGGCGTTGCACTAGTTTTGAGAAACTGTTTAGGAGTTTGAAAGAGAGGGTCGTTATTCTGAGCCATTAGCGTATAGAGTTCCTTTTGCGTATTCAAAAGCCTCTTGCTCAGTCATATTCCTTGCAAGGGCAGAATTGAAACGAACCCTAAACTGGCTCAACGAAGCGTCAAGTCCATCATTATTTCCGCCTCTTTCAAAAGCAAAGCCATAGGCAGTTCCCTTGTCAATCATGCCACTGAGAAGTCTTGCTCTATATTCCTTAAGAGAAGCAATAGCCTGAGTTGAGAAGATGGCGTTAAATCCGCCAGAAGGGTCTCTAATGACCTTATCCATATAGATTTGGTCCTGATTAGACCAAGCACCAGAGCCACCAATTTCAGTTCTATTGGCTGACTGTGCGGCGTTTGTCAACGACTGGGCGATACCAGAAATTTCAGTAGGCAGAAGTTTGTCAAACAACGAGGCGTTTTCGGCTATTTCAATCATTCTGTCAACAGATGCAAGGGCTCTTGTAGATGTGAACAACTCTTCCTTAACCTTGTTGGCTCTGTCAATGTCACCAACCCTTACCTCGCCAGAGAATCTAAAGCCGTTAGCCGTGACACCATTAAGATTTCTAGCCTTTGCAAACTCTCCAGCCTTCCACATGCGTTCTTCATCGGCAAGGGACATGCCTTGACCCTGAACATCCTGAACAATCTTCTTTTCGCCTCTATATTCAACATATCTATTGCCGCCGCCAAGGGACACGGAAATAGGTCTGGCAATGCCCTTCATCTGGTAAAAGGCTTCCTTAGAGAATGAATCAGGCACACCACCATTAGCGTTAAAGAAGTTGGTCATAATGGCATACTCGTCATCGGTCTGCTCTTCCATCGACTTAACCATCTCAACCTGAGTGTTTCTGTATTCTTCACGATAGCCACCTTCGCTTGTAGTAAAAGTTCCAGCCTTGTATTCAGGAGTCGGACCTTCAAGTTTAGAAAGTTTTGCCTGAAGTTGTTCTTTTCGTGCATTTAACTTTTCTTCAAATCCTTTTCTTTTTTCTGTAAGTTGTTGAACTTTTGTTCTTGCTTTAAGTTGCTCATCCTTAGTCGGAGTATATTCTACATAATCTCCAGAAAGAGGACTAGACCAACCTTGCAGTTCACCTTTAACTATAGATTCGTTTGCTGAAATCGCTATATTAAGTTTGTCAATTTCAGTCTGGAAACCTCTAAGTGTCGTGTCGTTATATTGTTGCTTTCCGCTTGTTCCAACTGGGGATTGACCAAGATTCCATTTTGCTGTATCTACATCAATACCTTTCTTTTCTTCGGTAAGGTCACGAATGGCTTTCATCTTGGCTAGTTCAGCCCTGATGAATCCAGTAGTCCTTCCTCTGTCTATAGTAGGCTCAAGCGGTTTTTCACCTTTTGTGAGATTAAATTCCGACTTTGTAGACTCTTCAAACGCACTCTGGAACGGCTTATAAAGCGGGTTCTTAACGGCTTCGACTTCTTCGCCCGTTCCATCAAGGGCATCAATGACATCTTGATTCGAAAATTCTTTGCTGATTCTAGACTTAGAATACAGATACTTTTCGACAGCCATGTTTGCGTCCTTAACCGCCTTATCACGCTCCTTTTGGTCTGTAATCTTTTCTGCTGTAGAAACCGCCTCAAGAAGAGGAGTGATTTCCTTTGTATCAATTTCAATGTCTTCCTTGCCAACCTTGACGGCAAAGCGTTCCTTGCCTTCGCCCATCTTGGTTTTCTTAAGACCTTCTCTCGCCGCTTCTGTAGCCTTAAGAGCCTCTTTGATTCTGGCCTGTTCTTCACGGGCCTTAAGAGCCTCCTTATACTGCAACTCAGCAATGTCATTAGCGTTCTGTCTGGCTCTGATGTTTTCCCTAGCACCCTGCATTTCCAGTTGCTTGGCCTCAATCCCCATTCCAGTCTCGTAAGCCTTGATGCCAGCAATCATCTGGCTTCTGGACATGTTGGCTACGCCACCTTCCTTGTTGACTGCATTAAACATGTCATGGACATACTTAGGAGCAGTCGGGTCAGGCTTGCCCTTTTCATCGACTCCATACTGAGATAGGATAGCACCTGTCTGCTTCTGAAGAACTTCCATGTCCTGTCTGGCTGTGTTGAATTTCTCAACAGCCTGAATCATGGAATCATGTATGTTCTGCTGTCCCTTAAGGACATCACGCATGTTTCCAGCGACATTAAACGGGTCGCCGCCTTGATATTGTCCAAATATTGCCATAAATTTAATTACATTCCAAGTTCAAACGGGTCAACAAAATTACCCTGACCAGTAAAACCAGTCTGTGCCTGAGATGTTATTGTTCTTGGAGCAGAAATAGGAGGAGTAGAACCAAACTTAAACAAGTTAGGATTCTGTGCGGCAAACGAACCAAAAGAGCCAAGCGTAGAAAGAAGGTTAGCCCTAGCCTGCTGTCCTGCCATCGCCACACCCATCTGTTGTTGATAGGCCATACCCTGAGCCTGAGCCCCCATCTGGGATTCAGGCTGGAATATCTGAGGCTGATACTGACCAAGCATCTGATTGGCCTGACCCATGAAAGCACCGCCAGCATTATACTGAGCCATTGCCCCGCCAGCCATTTGCATAGCCGCAGATTGAAGAGAAGCGTCCTGTCCAACTACAGAGCCAGCAAATTGCCTAGCCCTATCTTGACGCTGGAGACCAAGGCCGTAGTTGCTAAGAACTCCAGCCGCAACGCCCTGTCTGCCAGACATACCACGCATAGCCATAGCCTGATTAGCCGTTTGAAAGGCTTGTCTTCTATCCTGAGCCGTAAGGCCAGTCCCAGCATCAATTCCAGCCTGAGCCTGATTCATAAGGTTTGCTTGCATCGCCGCCGCCTGAGGCGTAAGCATCATGCTTCTAGCCATAGGGGTAAGGCCAGCCATAGTCCCCATGAATCCTTGTGCGGCATTAGCCTGAACGCCAGCAAGTGCGGCGTTGGCATTGTTAAGCATTCCAATGTATCCAGAAGTGCCATCACCGCCATAAAGTTGTCTGTTAAGCGTTTCCTCCTGAAGACTTTGATACTTAGGTCTCCATGTGGATTCAGCACTAAGAAGACGACTCTGAATGCCTTCTTGAGCATCCAGATTATAGTTCATCATCTGGCTGTATGTCGGAGGCTTAGGAACCTTTGTCTTCTTCTTGCCAAACAAGCCGCCCAAAACAGCACCAATGCCCATTCCAATAGGGCCGAATGCCGCACCAGCCATAGCACCAGATGCCGCACCAGATACGGCTCCAGTTGTTCCACCACCTACTGTATCATATTCAGCCATTGTCGTAAATTAAGCGTTTTTGTATTTGTAGATTCTGAACTTAGAAGCAATGACAGAACTCGTCAAATTAAGTCCTGTGCTGGTTGTCTGAAACAATTGTAGTGAAACGCCACCATTATAAGCGTCTATTTTAAATGTTTCATTTGTAAATGTCGTAGCAGAAGGGGCAATCCAGCGAGACAAAATATGTTGTCTATAAAAAGTTCCTCCACCTTGGGAGTCAAAGAAGTGGTCATGGAAAATATAAGGTCCAGTTCCTTGAGAAACGCTTCCATAACGACCTGCAATTTCAGCCATACCAATACCAATGTAGGCTCTAAAATTAAGAAAAACTTCAAAAGCCCAAATTTCTCCTTCTGGCTTTGTGAATACACTTGATTCAAAAACACCCCAATGGTTTCCAGTTGAAGGTGCGGCCCAAGGAGTCATTGTCTCTTCGTAGATTTCGTAAAGAAGATTAACAGCAGTGCCATCAACTTGAAAAGCACCAGTTAAATTTGTAATCCCATTGACAGTGAGATTGCCGTCAGCAGTTGTATTACCAGCAACTGCAAGATTGCCAGTTACGGCGGCATCTCCGCCAACAGAAAAATCTTCATCAATTGTAGCATCAACAGTATTAACTTCATCCGCTTCAACTATTGAAGCGTTGACAGTGTTTATGTTAGCCGTGTTAGAGTTAATTATGTTAGTAAACTCGCCCTTAGTTTGCTTAATAAGCGAGCCTCCCTTGCTAAGAAGCATGATGTCAGTATCAGCACTGACAGAATTAGGAGCCTGTTCGGTAATAGCCCCATTAAGGAGCGTAGCGTTGCCTACGAGGGCATTTAGGTTGTCGTCAGTAACGACATTTTTCACAGGGTCTGTGGAGTCGTATTCGTAGCCTTTTTGAATTTGTGCCATATTATTGAGTATTCTTTGTGTTTCTTCCTACTATTGTGGCTTCGATTCCGATAGACCTTATAATAGGTCTTCCGCCAGTAGTGTTGATTTCAAGGTCACATCCAGTGGCAACCTTTCTTATCGGGAAATTTCGTGTCTTATCTTCGGTAGCATCTGATGTAGAGATGTCAACTGTTTTAGTTGTGTCTGGGTTGTAGGTCACAGCCGATGTAACAGCAGAACCATTCCCTTCAAACAACATGTCAAGACTGCCTGTTACAAAGCGTTTATCTTCTAGTGTGTTGAAAATGTATCTTCTTGTCTTAGCAAAGCCAGCAATGGGCTGGTTTTCGTATTGCTCAGAAACTAGCGTAAACGGCAAAGATATGCCATCATTAATCAAAACACCATTTACTGTATTCCCAAATTCGTCAACATCCATTTCTTCAGACAGATAAAGGCCGTTAATTTGTGTCCAAAACATCATTTTGCTTTGGTTGTCTTTAATTGTGGACAAAATGCCTTTTGCGTTAAATGAATCAGGGTATGTGTCAACAGATTCCCACATCTGGTTGGTCAAGTTATACACAAACACATAGTTATTGACTGTGCTATTGTCCAGCGGAACGGCTAGGTAATATCTGCCGTTAAAGACAGTTCCTACGGCATTCTTAACATAGTTCTGATTAATCCTGTCTATATACTTCTGGATACCAATAGACATCGGAGCAGTGTTAGCCAGCAGGTTTGTATCAAGTTGCGGCTCAAGCCTGTATACGCCCTTCCTAGATAGGAAGAACACATAGCCAGAGATGTTTGCAACACTACGCTTGGCTACACAGCCAATGTCGTAGGTCAATGTTCTGACATAGGATTCAGCAAGGATAATGTCTGGAGAACTGGTGTTGTCTGCAAACTTAGCCGCATATATGCTATTGGTCTTAAATACGAGGATTTCGTCCCTAGTCCAAGGATGGAAACCAACAATTTCTTGTTCATCACCTTGATTAATGGTCAATGCTTGAATCGTAAGGTCAAACTTCCAGTTTCCGTTTTCGTCAGGAAGGTAGTCAGAAACCGCTATCTCGTCCCTGCTATATTTGCAGTAAATGCGATTCTTATGGTATATTGCTGTGCTTGTCGGGGGAAAGTCGCACTCAGTAGGAGAAGTCCCTCCAACAAGAGTTCCGTCAATTACACCTTGGGTTACAACCGCCACAGTGCTTCCATCAAAACACAAAACTGGTTTACACTTTTGTATGACATAAGCACCATTATGGTTATGAGCAACTGGAATCTGGTATGTAAACGATGTAGCAGATATTACTGTGTTAACAAAAAATGCACCACTTAGTCTTATATCTGTTGTTTCTATTACAAACTCATCACCAACAGAAAATCCATGTGGAGATGTGCATGTTACAGTAACTATGTCATGCGTTCCAGATGACGAATCAACCTTTTGCCCAGTTGAACCATCTCCAACAATATATCCAGATGCTTCTCCTCTAAGTATGTATATCTTGTTTACTGCCTGAAGAACTTGAATATTGTCAGATTCAGATATATTTCTGCCAAAAAAAGAATACTTAGATGAAGGAACTTCAGTTTCAGTATTAACAACATATAGTCCGTCAGACACAACAAGTATAACCCTTTCACTACCATCAGACCTAACCCACATTCCAGCCCCAAGGACATCACCAATGATGGTTGTAAATGTATCTGATAGGACTTTTTTAAGCCCCTTTCTTGTCTGTAATGTGGCAAGGTCCAGCCTTATGTTTCTTCCGTCTTGGAGAACACCTGCTTTTAGCGTGGCTGGATTGTTTCTTGTGTCAACACCTATAAATCCAGAGTCGCCATCGTTATGACGCTCGTAGTTTGGCATTAGCCGACAATGGATTCGTAAATAGACTTAAGTTTTTCGGCATATCTAGCACCGACATAAACGCCACCAAGGAAGGTGACTGTAGCAATAATAAGAGTAATCATTGAGGTAAAGTAATTTTGAGACGAGTAAGTTCGGCTTTAAGGTCGGCTTCTGTGGGCTTAGTTATAAGGGTTAGTTCACCCCAATACTTGCCAATGGACTTGAATTCTCGATAACCGACACAGGTCTTTCCGTCCTTGACGAAGGCAACCCAGCCTTTGGAAATGTTAACAGGTGTAATAGCCATATGTTTTAGTAGTAATATCCTCCAGAGCCATCCCAGTAATAATCATAAGTCCCGTCATTGGTGATGAAATCTCCGTAAGAGGCACTCACAAGGTCAACCTTGGCTGTATAGTAACTTCCGCTACCATCGTAGTAGTAGTCTTGAGAAGTCCAAGTTTCGTAGGAGAAGTAGTTATTGCTGTAGGAAGGAACTTCTGTCGAGTTAGAACCAGATGTGCCATCGTTGCCGATGTAATCGCCATAACTTGCAGACGCTAAATTGTTATACTCCAAGTAGTATCCAGAACCTCCGTCAGCGTAGTAATTGATTCCATCCCAAGTCTCGTAAGTAAAACTTCCCGCAGGAGTAGAAATAGAACTGCTACCACTACCAGAGGATGTGATTAACTCTCCGTATATAAAGTAACTGTAGTCAGACGATGAATAGAAAGAGCCTTCTCCGCTGTGATAGTAGTTAGTCACATAACTTCCGTTCACATAGTTTGTGCCGTTGATATCGACATATGTGCTTCCAGAAGCGTTAGTGATATAAGTGCCGTTGCTGTAGTATGCCACATCACGGACATTATCCCAGTCCAAGAAGTCGCCACCCGCCCCATCCGCAAGCCTGTCAACTGTGGCTGTTTGGGTAGCATAGTATGTGCCACCAATTTCGAGGCTAAGTCCACCTTCAGCGATAGGATACTGCTGGTTCGTCAGCGTTTCAATGAGCGTCCCATATGGAGGGAACGACACAGTAACGCTCGAACCCTCTATAGCAAACCTAGTAGAACCAAATCCGTCAGCAATTATACTGGAAAGTCCAATTTGCATCAAACAAGAGCGTAAGCAACATGAACAATAGTAGAGGCTGTGTCAGATATAGCCCTAACAGTGCCGTTGTAGTTTTCAATGGTGCAAGACTGGTTAGGCTGAAGTTCAAGACCAACCGAACCAGTGTCGGCTAGGATAACCTGAACGATAGCAGTGTCAGACTTGTTCTGAATAACAAGAAGCACTCTATGTTGATGACCAGCAACGCTGGCAAGAATCTGAGAAGCCGATGTGCCAACTGTATTGTCGGCGTGAACAAAGGACTTCGAAAAAGGTGTAGAAAACGCTATCTTAGACATGTTAGTATGATTTTATGAAATTGTATCTTTGAGTTTGGCCCTGCTGTCTTACAATCTTATCTATCTCAAGGTCAAGGAAAGACTGTGCTTCGGCTTCAGCAACTCTTGCACTATCAAATTGACCTTCAGACCTAAGGTAGTCGGCAAAGACTCCCCTAGGAATATAGTTAGAAAATATATACGGGATATTGACTATCGACCAATTGGCGGTAGACTGGTGAGGGTTGGTATTAGTGTTGGCGGTAATACAGGTATAAAAATTGCCCCGTTGAGGCTTACCAGCAACAGTATGGTATGAACCAGAATCAGAACCGCTGTCAAAATAAACCTGAGAACCAACACTGTAAGCGGTAGAGGCATTCCATTTTTCTCCATTTATTGTAATAGGTTCAATTCTATATTCAAGCCAAACTCCGTCAGAATAACCTTTGTTAAGGACAAGACGCTCTTCTGTGTCGGTGTGAACTATAGAAAAACCAATACTTATTGCCCTTGTGTTGGCATTAGGATTTCTGTCAAAAACATTAATGACCTCTCCAGCACCAGCAGGTTTAGTCACATAAAATACATCATCAGACTCAGAAACAGTAGTTATATGCGTATATCTTATAAAATCAGGCCATCTATCGTATTCCCAAGCAAGCCTAAGCCTTATATTGGCAAAATCCCTGAGTTGGATAAAAGTGGAGTCAGTAATCTCTTCCCTGTCAAGGCCGCAAAGTTGAACGGCATCGGAAAGAATTCTGCTGAAATCTGTAGTTTTCATTTTATAAGGAAGCCACTAGCGTCAAAAACCGCACCACCAACGACTGTCTTTTTGCAATAGTTGCGAACTGCAACTTCAGGATTATCCCTAAGGAATTCCTTTAGAAATTGTTTATCCTCCCAGCATTCATAGCCAAGGCGGATACCCCACATGTGAAACGCATCAGGGGGGATGCGAGCAACAAGTTTGCCCACGCCGTCAATATTACGGGCTTCGTTACTATGCCCAAATTGGGCAATTGCTTTTGCTTCGTGTTGAGCCTTCACTGCTCGCATATTCCAGCCACGAAGGAGTTCCCTCTCCACCTCATGCTTGAGGTGGGAGGGAATCACATCGGCAAATGACTGAAGGATATCAGCCATGAATCGGATTAACCGACATAGTCGAACTTACCGAACGCCAGCGGGTTCTTGACGCACACAGCGGCGATGGCGTTGATGAGGCGAGCAGGGCCACCACCATTGTCGGTGAGTTCCTTAACGCCAGCAACAGAGCCGCCATAACGGATTTCAGTGTGTTCAAGAGGCATCACATAGCCGCAGAAGTTGTTCTTAAGGAACAGGGACGGATGCAGGCGAATCGAGCCGAAATCGCCTTCGAAGATATCGATAGACGAAATGTAGGTCGAATCAGCCGCATTGCGGTTGAATGTGCGGATAGCAGTCTGGGAGGCCGCTGTGGAGTTACGCTCAGTGTAAACGAGGTTCGTAAAGGCTCTCTTGAGGTTCGGACCAACAAGAGCATCATACGAACGGAACTGGCCCGTTTCGCTGTAAATCGAGGTCAGGATGTCCTGAACTGTGATTTCAGTGAGGGAAGAGACAGTAGCAGTCGATTCGGCTGTAGCAGTAGCATTACCAGCCGTAGAAGCGGCCTTAGTGCGGAAAGCATCAGCAACCTGAAGGTAGTTGTCGTTAGCAAAAACGCCACCAGTAGGACGGACGGGACGAATCCAAGAGTCAAGACCACGGGTAGCGTAGCCCTGAGCCGAGCCGTCATCAGACTTCGGGAGGTTATTGGAGCAGAATGTCTTCTCCATGTCACGCTTGAGCATCGTGATGCCCTTAGCGATGTTGTTAGCAAGTTCGTCCTTAACGCCAGCGGTGACAGCGATATCCAGAGTCAGGGGCGAGACACGAACTGTCTTGCGGAATTCCTGAATGTGGTTAGACACTTCGTAGCGATACTGTTCGGAACCATCCTTAACGAAGTTCACGGGGTCAGTAGCGACATTAACATCAGTGCCGTCAACAACGCCAGTCTGAGAGGCGACAGCATTCGGGAGGCGGTCAACCTGCCAGCGGAACAGTGTATTTCCAGGTTTTTGACCCTTAGGGGCCATAGATGTGAACGGGGTGTCCTTAGCATCGACAAGGGCGATGAGGTCAGCGAGGTCTTCTCGCTTACCAGAGACGATATTTCTTTCTGTGAGATTAGCCATAGTAGTGTATGATTTAGATTATATGAACTTGGACTTTATGATTGCCGCAAGGTCAGTCTGGGAGTTAGATTTAACATATCTTCTTGTCGCATCAGGGTCAGCATTGTCCTTATACTTACTGCTGGGTGCGTAATTAGATGTGGGCTGAACGGGGGCTCTCTGAATGTTGCCATTCTTGCTAGCCTGTTCTCTGAGTTTCATACCAGCAATATAGTCTCCAAGCACAACATTATAGTCGGGGAAACGGGTGATTTGGGGAAAAGCCTTGATGAACGATTCTGCAATTTGTCGTTCCTTGCTGGTCTTATCCTTAAGCCACGGATATGTCTTGTATGCAACAGCGTCAACCTGAGCCTTGGTCTGAATATAATTCAGTCTCTTAGGTAGGTTTTCTTCTAGAGCGTCTATAGCGTTGAGTTTGATTCTCTTGACATCTTCTGCCGAGTATTCCGTTTCAGTCCCATCAGCATTCGGGATAATAACACCTTCGGAGTTTTCTTCGCACCAGCGTCTAACCGACCTAGCCTGAGCAACTTCTTGCTCGATTTCTGCTATCGTATTAAGATGGGCGTAGGGAACTGCCTCGTCTGCCTTTATCACTATCTCTGTGGTCTTATTGGCCTCAACCTTGGTTTTCAGTTCGTTAAGTTCAGTTTCCAACTTCTTAGCATTCTCTTCAGCCTGCTTTCGAAGTGCGGTCAACTTATCTATACGCTTCTGAACGCCTTTGGTGTTTTCACCATAGTCGCTTTCATTTGCCTCTTCGTCCTGTGAATGAACTTCTTCGCCTATATCGTTCAAAGAGTCCGAGAACCCTAGTTCTCCCGTATCTCCAAACTGGTCTTCAGAACCATTATTGTCAGCAGGTTCAGCCGCTGTTTCGGAGCCATCTAGATTTCCGAAATCCCTGCGTAGGATAGCCGCAAGGCTTTGTTCATTAAACTCACTAGATTGAGTTCTGTTTACACTTTCGCTGTTAGGCTGGGAAATGTCACCCGTTTCATTTGTATTCATGCTAGGAAGAGCAAGGCTTTTGTTTTTACAGCGTTTAAAGTTCGCAGAAACTGGTAGAACACTACCATGTAATTTTCACTAAATCAAGTTTTAAGCCTATATTTTTGATTTTATAGGATTTTAATCAATGATTTCCGACTTTTTCAGTTCCAGAGCATAGGAACGCTGTTCATTAAGGGTTCTAATCAAGTCCTTAAGAACTTCTGCACGACCACAGGCATGAGCCCTTTGTTCATTACTAAGATTGACACCTATGGCGTTAGTTATCTCAGTTTCGCAGTTTTCCTCAAGGATGAACATTACATGCTCCCAGACCTCGCTTTTTTCAAAGCCAAAAGTCTTTATGTCAAAGTTAAACTTGCTCATTCAGGGAGACCCTCCTGCTGAATCTTGTCAGACACGGGCGTAACGCCAGTTCTGCCTATCTGCTTGTTTTGCTGTTGCATAATTGACATCTGGAGGTTCTTGGTGTAGTTTTCCATCAGGGCGGCAGTCATCTGGTCGGATTGAGCCATTTGCTGAACCTTCGGAGACTTGCCAGCAATTTCCTGAAGATACTGCATCTTTGTGCCAGCCGCAGGGTCGTTTTCAACATACTGAGGCTCGATACCCATAAGCATCTTAACAACATCGTTCTGGATGTCATTATACATACGCTGGGAGGCACTCTGCTGGTCGAGGATGATTTCCTTGGCGACATCAGGAGAGATGGCTTCGGTTAACTTGGCGACCAACTTGTTTCTGTCGATAACGCCACCGCTATCAAGAGGAAGAACGAACTGGCTGATAGCCTGAAGTTTCTTCATCACATATTCGTTGTCGAGGTCTCTAACATCAAACTTGACCTCAAAATCAAACTGATTGGAGATATCGATTGTGCTGAGCATGAACTGATGACCAGTGATACGCTCGATTTCTTCCTTGGGCATATACTGAACGCACAACTGTAGGAGTTGCGTATAGATTTCAGCCCACGAATTAAGCCAGCCATCAACAGACATCTGCTGAAGCATCTGCGTCTTGTTAGGATTAACAAGTTCATGGCTAAGGCCAAAATACATAGCCGCATTCTTTTCAATCTGGTTTATGACCTCAAGAGTGATGTTAACGGAGCCCCTAGGGGTATCCATAAACTTGTAGTCATCAGGTGCTGTGACGGGAAGTTGAATGGCTGGACCAATTCTATTGATGCCTTGGATTCTCTTTTTAACAAGAATCGGCGGCATCGTTTCAAGGGCTGTGCGGTCTCTGAAGGCATCGTGCTGTGCCTTGAGTTCGGCCTGCTCAGTAAGAAGAATTTCAGGAACCCCTCTGCTTTCCATTATTGACTTTCTAATATGCTCTCGTCTGAGTTCGATGAACGGATACTTGCCGTGGGCATACTTCAGTTTTTCGTGTTTGAAATACAAATCCTTCTTGGCGTTGGGGCAGAATATTGTGTAGTAAATGCAAAGGTTGCCTTCCTCGTTAATCTGCTTTGTGTATGCGTAGATTATTTCGATAAGGTTTCTGGAGCGATGCTCCTGAGAGCCCATGAGGTTGGCTACCTGAACAACATTAGGGTCAGTATACCAAGAAATGTTTCCAGATGTAGCAATTGCCTCTTCTAGTGCGTCAGCATCCCATCCGTCAGACTTGACAAAAGAACGCAGTTCTACTTCAGACATGTATAGACGCTTGAAGATGACACGGGCCTTTTGAAGTTCGATTGTTTCAGGAGGGAAGCAGATTTCATCATACGGCTTCAAGGCTGTCAGCCTAGGAAGGTTCTTTGTGATGCTTTCGACAAAGATTGTAGCAACGCCTGTTTCACGAAGGTCGGAAATCATCTTCCTGACATATTCTTCCGTGGCATTCGGCATGACCGACTGGAACATGGACACAGCCATGTCATCATCTTCGCCAGACTTGATTGCCTCAGGAAGTCTCACGGCAGGATTGTCGGGTTCAGACTCTGCAAGTTGAGCCGCCATTGCTTCGAGTTCATCAAGCCTCATCGTCTGAGGAATCATGCCAATCGTCTGCTCCCAAGCCACATCCATGATGGCCCAGCCATAATGGTTAGCATACTGAGCGTAAAGTTCGGCTTCTCTTCTGGACTCCATTCTGAGTCTGGAGGAAATGACATGAGTAAGAAGCGTGGACATCGCCGCCGCCATAGAGCCGTCATCGACAGTAACGCCAGACACTCTGAGTTTGGAATTCTTCCAAGAGTTAACCCACAGGGCGACCTGTTCGTTGATTACTCTATCGATAAGTCTGATTCTAACATCAGATGCACCTTCAAACGGCATAGCAGGGTCGCCGTTGTTTCTTAAATCAGAATGCTTCTTCCCGTCATTAGTCTGACCAGCCCATTTGCAATAACGAAGGTCATCCATGTCAGCCATCTCTTGAGTGTTGCCGCCATTATAAAGAGACCGCCTATATTCGCTGATGAGTTCCTGAATGTCAGGAACATCATTAGCCATAGCGAGTTTGTCTCTCCGTGTGTTGTATTTATTGTCCATACTTTAAATTTTCGTTGATATGAGTAATGAGTGAGTCTCTGTAAAATCTGTAATGACCTCCTTTAGTCCTGTAGACCTTAACGGCCCCAGACTTCCTAAGAGAGTCAAGGTATTGCCCTTCAAGTCCTGTCATAGTTTCTGCCATTGAGCGAGTCAAGAGCAAAGGATAGATAGACTCAGTAGGTATGGGTTGAACCTCTGGCTTTAAATGTGTTGTCTCCTTCATAAGTTGGTTCCATGACTGTAATGTATCTAAGACAGTCAATTGGGTCTTTGCATGCTCCTTTTTCGCCGTCCATGTTTGTCCATTCCCTCATAGAGTAAATGAGGTTTCGGCATTCTTCAGAAACATAAAGTTTAGGCTGATTTATTGGCGATATGGACTCGCTAGAATTGTAAAAAAGCAAATCGTTGATTATAGCCACACCCTGTTCGATGTGTAGGCCAGCGGCAGGTGTGAAAAACATCGGTTCAGCACCTTGGTCAAGTAGTTCAATGAGACTTGTGCCACCTTCGGCTGAAATAGCCTGAGTAGCACCCGCCCGTGGGTCAATATATCGCTCGGCAATGATTTCGTCCCCTTCAAGGTCTTTAATTAGTTGCTTATAGTCGTCAAGACCTCTTCCAGCCCCGTTTTTCTGACCAGAACCCATTTTTCCATCTGGTTTTTCGCTCGGAAGAGCCCATTCTCCATTTGAAATGTCGGGCCATTCACGATAAACATACAAATTGCCGTCTTTTGCGGCCCGAAGCCACACCATAAACCAATTTCTTGCTCCAGCGGGGTCTACGCACATAAAATTTGTGCCTTCTTTGGGTATTTTGTCGGCTGGAAGGATGTTTTGGTCGGTAAAAGACGGGAATTGTGAGCCAGCCGTGTTCTCAGCCCAGCCATAAGCACGAATTTTCACCTCATTTGAGGTTTTGCCCTCTAAAGTAGCCGCCAACTGGTCAAAAGGATTGTAAGGATTTAGTTGAGAATGGAACCAAATGACCCCGCAGTTGGTGTTCATTGACTCAGCAATGTAAGGCATGTGACCTTTGGGGCATCCGCCAACATGAACTTTGTCCTTATCCATCAGGGAAGCAGGTAATGTTTTCTTAAACCTGCATCCAGCCACATAGTCCTTGACGACTTGGCTGTATCCAAGGACGGGCGTAAAGGTAACAACCAGTTTGCCTCGTCTTGTAATGGCTCGGTATCTAAGAGTTTCGACCCAGTCCAAAGGCACAAGTTCGTCACACCAGATAAGGTCAACTTCGCCACCTTCGATAACTTTCTTGTCCTGAGCGTAATTCATAAAGAAACACTGGGACCGATTGGGCAGAATGAATGTATTGTCAGAAAAGCCGTTCTTCTGTGAATAGGCAATATTCGTAATCTTTGTCTTACGGGCGTTCTTTAATTCAGGCGGCATATATTTCCAGATGACATTCTGTTGCATCTGGATTGACGAAGAGTTGGTCGTATGCAGACACCACACACGGGCATCAGGCTTATTGACTAATGTTTGGATTACACGCTTCGCCGCCCACTCTGTCTTGCCAGCACGATTGCCGCCAAGCACCAGAACTTCGTTTTTGGATTTAAGAAGCGTGTCAACATCCTTCCAGTGCTGTGGCTCATAGCCATGCCTGTAGGGGTCCATCTTTTCAGCCAGAATCTTGTCCTCTCGCAATTGCAGAAGTTGGGCAACGGCATCAGAGCCATGCTTTTCCACAAGCATCTTCACCTCTTCAGGTGTAGGTTGCACCATTACTGGATGCGGAGTCAAATTCAGGCTGGCAGGATTCATCCCTCTTCGGTGTTGCGATTTCTGCCGTAGGGGAATCTAGCCTTATAATTGACAGACTCTGGCTTGCCTTTAAGGTATTCTTCATGTATACGCTTCTTGGCAATTTGACGATACAAGTCAGCATTGTCGGCCTGAATCCGATTCTGCTTCTGCATGGCCTCAAAACGCTTGAACGCCTCAGGGGTGGGGCCACCATTAGCAAACTCCTGTATCTCAGGCGTAGTGCCAAGGCTAGAGGGGTTCATTAGCATCCTGCCACGCATAGCCCTAGCCTCAGGAGACTCGGACTGGATAAACATGGGGTTGCCAATCTGTTTGTGATAATTTTCCTTCTGTATTTGACCAGAGTTAAGGAGGCTGTAGGGATTGACTCCAACAGACGCAGTAAGATTGATGAGGGGGTCAACAATCGAAGGGGCAGGGGGTTTGGGTTGCTTTTCCATTTTTATACGGGGTATTTAAGGTGCTTCTTGGTGACTTCGGTTACATAAGCCTGTCCATTGGTAAACTTAACCTTGACAATGGCTCTAGGCTTAATCTTTGCATTATCCTTGCAGATAGCCTTAACAGCCATACCTCCAAGTGAAATCTCAACAAGTCTTCTGTTCAGGAAGCCACTTCGCAAGACAGTGGCTTCAATAAAATTTTTTTCTTTGACAATAGAATCAGACTTGATGTTCAATTGGCTTTCGAGCCAATTAACACCAATGTCTGACCAAAGATATCCACGAAGACGCTCAGGCTTGTTGGATTCTTCACGAATCCAAGCCCCTTCGGGGGCTTTTTCACGGAGTGCTTTAATCTCGGATTTGCCGATACCAAGTCGTTCCCGTATCTCCGATTCCTTGACAGTCTTAGAATTCATTAATAGTTATAGAGCATAATATACCGATTAAGTCAAACGAAATCGTATACTCATTAGAAATACATACACACATCATTAGAACAACTAATGCTTTTGTATCTATAAAACTTTCCGCTTGTCCTCCCGCTTGTCAACCCCTTAATAATCCCCCTGTTTTATAGGGGGAGTTAGGGGGTCAAAGATATAGTCCCAATAGGCCCATACCTTTTGCCCCAAAAATTGTCTGGCTACTAACCCCCCGCATATACAGGCAAAAAAAAGCCCCCGAATCCCCCCACCCCCTGCCCTTTTTTAGTCAGGGTGCAGGGTGGTGGAAGGGGTGGGGGCGGGGTGGTCAAGCGAAGCGGTGGAAGTCAGTCACCAT
>JACCDP011000819.1_pt1 | contig 29103 bp, 36 predicted proteins | sample 7445841 | NCBI WGS metagenome assembly JACCDP01 (sample SAMN15323441, study PRJNA562643) | freshwater metagenome | isolation source: river surface water | place: USA:Blue River Watershed | collected 2017-08-17 | reverse complement strand
GTCCTCAGGAAGGCTTTGGTATTTTATTCTGCTGCTGTATTGATTTATATCCATAATAGACTATTTACACGATCTAATTATCGACAGATATTTCTCATAATGCTTCTGATCTAGAGAATAAATGAAATTTTCAGTTTCCTGTACCGTCATACCGTCGAAAGGAACATCGTCGATCATCGCAATCATTAGTTGAGATTTGAGATCGTCGGGCAATAAAGATTTCACAAATGCATAGTTATGTTTGGCGATTTTACCCTTGCAGATTTTTCGATCGTTATACTTTTTATGTATTACTTCGGCATCGGCGCTAGCGGTAATATAATCGTATCTATCAGTTTTCCAAATGATGCAATCGTCAGCGATAGCAGACCTGGTTCTATCACTAACGACTTTAACGTCATCTTTTATTATACTGTATCCCTGTTCTACGTAGTGATGATCTAGATAACTGCTGCCGGCTGCCGGGATGATGTATAAAGGTTTTACAAAAACAGTATGCAAAGTTTTCAACTGAAATTGCCGATCTAACCATTCGTCTAGTTCTAGGGCAGTTTGATGATCATCATGTTTCAGTCCTAATATAAAACTGGCATTTACAAATACTCGATCTTTCCAAACTTCTCTGAGATGATTGAGAGATTCTTCGATCCTCTTTTTGCCTAACCCTTTGCCTACAGCACGACCGCTGGCATCATTGATAGTTTCTATGCCGAAGCTACAGGTTTCTAATCCAATGTCTAACAGTTTTTGGGCCATAGAAGGATATTTCCATATCAGATCTAGTCTTAGGAATCCTCCAAACTTAGGTTTAAAATCTAGACCCGATACGGCATCCAGCAACATATCGATTTTTTCTTCGCTGTCATTTATGGTTTCGTCAGCGATATAATAATCAGTGATGCCCCAATGGTTGTAGTTTTCTATCAGTTCTCGACGTATTAGAGATCCTTGCTTGGTGTAATCCCCCATCTTTTTACCTATGAGATCATATCCGCAGAATTTACATTTAAAAATGCAGCCTCTGGCGATTTCTATAGGCAATCCTTCGCCGTGTTGTATACCGTCATCGTCTATGAAACTATTAAAGCTGGTATTAAAATCTTCGAAAGGATAGCTCTTGTCTGTGATAAGTTTAGGTCTAGTGATCGAAGATGTAGAGATTTTACTCTTTCCTGACAGGTGGTCCAGCAGAGCTAGCAGAGCATTCTCTCCTTGACCTTTGACTGCGTAGTCAAAGAAATCGAATCTCGATAATGCTTGGTCAGAGAGTCCAGTAATCTGAGCACCCCCTACGACAGTTGCTACCCAGGGGTACGTTTCTTTGATCTTGAGTATTCGATTCCTAGCCTGTTTGTCTTCTATACCAAAGAACTTTGACTGTTCTAAATTTGCCATTACTGTAGCGCCCAGGCCCACGCATAAGGTTTCTTTAGAAATAAAAGTTTCACATAGATTGAAAAATTCTTCGTCTGATAATTTAACGAAACCGTGTACAACTTTTACGGTATAGCCCTGATCTCTCAGATGATTAGCCAACCTGTATATACCGAGACCCTTGCCATGCAATGGTCGATATATGTCGGAAAATAATACTAAATCGTAGGTCAATTTTTACTAAGTGCTTTTACTGCATTGTTGACGATTTTTTCTAATTCTGTCTTACCGAATAGCATAGGTTCGTTGAAATCTTTGACAAAATCACGTTGAACCTCTTTGTCATCCATATAGTCTTTGATCAATGCCGTCCAAAATTTTACCGCCGCAGGATCTGAACCTTTAGGCATAATCACAGCGAAACCGTCATTGTCTTTCCAACCCGGAAATAATTCAAAAATAGTTGGCGTATCTTTGAACACGGAAACTCTGGTTCTAGTGCCTACTGCTAATAATCTAATCGTGCCAACATCGATCTGTGATTTAACAATTTGCAAGGGAACTGCGCCCAGCTTGACATGATTGCCAAGCACGTCTTGTACTACCGGACCTCCACCTTTATAAGGAATCAACTTGCCTTTAATCTTTCCATTGGAAAGTTCCAACAGTTGTTCCATACTCATTTTTTGACCAGGCGCGCCTACAGCCAATGTTAGATTATCGACTTTTTCTAGATCTCTTATCGCTGTGATTCCGGAGTCCTTGTGTGTGATAAATGCTGTGATACTGTTTTTGATTCCTGTAATCAATTCAAGTTCGGCGGAGGGATTTTTAATCCTTTGCACAGCTATAGTTCCCGCTGTACCAAAACTGATGTGATATCCATCTCGAGGCATGCTAGCGATCTCATTCATTCCGACAAGACCTTCTGCACCGGGCTTATAGATTGGATTTAATTTGATATTTTTATTTGCAGCCCATTTTTCAAAATGTCTGAATGTTTGATCGACTCCGCCACCTGGCGCAAACGGGATCACTACACTAATAGACTTTGATGCGGGATCGAAAGCATTTGCCGAGAACGCTAGTGTAGCCGAACATAAAAAAACCGTGATTTTCTTTAACATAAAATTTCCTTTTGTAAGTGTATTATAGACTAATTTAATTTTTTTGCAACCTTTTATAACAAGAAAAAATTAGCAGCCCTGCTGATATCAATAATAGTGTTAAAGATATAGGAGGAACAACAAAAGCACTCCATGAACCGTTTGATATCATCAATGCCCTCCTCATATATTCTTCCAACATAGAACCGATGACAAACCCCATTGCCAAAGGTGCAGGTTCACATTCCCACTTTTTAAAAAAATATCCCAACACTGTTAGCAGCAATAGCAATAAAATATTAAAAAAACTATTCGAGATGTAGTATACGCCAACGATACCAAATACGATGATTATTGTGTAAAGCACAGATCTAGGAATCTGTAAAATTTTAATCCATAATCCGATCAATGGTAAATTTAATACAATCAAGAAAAAATTACCTACTAGCATACTAACAACAAGAGTCCAAAATAACGTAGAATTTTCTGATATGATTGCTGGTCCTGGGGATATATCATGTATTAGCAAGGCAGATAGTAAAAGAGCCATAACCGGGGTAGTAGGAATTCCTAGACTAAGCATGGGAATAAAACTGGTCTGGGCAGCAGCATTATTGGCAGATTCTGGGCCGGCCACTCCTTCGATAGCTCCGTTTCCAAATTTTTCTGGAGTCTTGCTGATATTTTTTTCTATGCTATAACTAGCGAACGAGCTTATGATAGCCCCTACGCCTGGTAATATTCCTAAAATAGATCCCACAGCGGTTCCTCTTGCGATCGATGGAAAGGCTAAAAATATGTTTTCTTTTGAGGGATATAGATTTTTTATATCTGTATTCTTTAGAGATATAGATTTAGTGTGTAACAGATTATAAATAATTTCTGCCATTCCAAACATTCCCATCGCTATGATCGCAAACGATATTCCGTCGTATAGATATGAGATTTCGAAGGTAAATCTTTCTATTCCAGAATTGATATCTATTCCGATTGTCCCTATCAATATTCCTAAACATACCATTGACAGTGATTTTAATATTGAACCTTTGCTCAATGTTACCGATGCTATTAGTCCGAGTATCATTAGTGATGTGTATTCAGCAGGGCCAAATTTAGTGCCAAGATTTGATAACGGAACTGCTAATCCTGCCACTATTATCGTAGAAACAATTCCTGCGACAAATGAACCTATTGCAGATATAGATAGTGCTTCTCCTGCCCTGCCCTGCTTAGACATTTGATAACCGTCGATAGTAGTCACAACTGATGCAGATTCGCCGGGCAGATTTAAAAGTATAGAAGTCGTTGAACCTCCATATTGGGTGCCGTAATAAATTCCAGCCAGCATAACAATTCCGGATATAGGATCTAGATAATAAGTAACTGGCAATAATATGGAAATCGCAGCAAATGGACCTAAACCAGGAAGTATACCTATCAGTGTACCTAGAGTAACTCCGATCAAACAATAGAGAAGATTGTAAGTAGTAAACACAGAAAGTATTCCGATAGATAGATTATCAACTATTTCCATTTTATAGATCTCACTATAAGAATGATCGAAAAGAAAAATAGAATAGCCGAAAACACGCTCGGAAAAAATGCCGGACCCATTTCACTTATAGTTCCTAACTCGTAATCTAAAGACTTTAGAAGAAAAAAAGAAGATATAGTGAAAAAGGTTATGCCAGAAAAAAAATCTTTGTCGTTCTTTACTTTCACTGCTTATTTAATTCTTTATTTTTTCTGAAAAAAAATTCAATAAATAGTTTCATGATTTTATTAGAGATGATTTTTTATTTTTTACTTTGGACTTTTTTGATCTATTGGATCCATCGACTCTGCCATAATGTATCCTATCTCTCGCGATTTCATAAATTTCATCATAAATTTGTAGCCCAACATCGTATAACATGGCACTGGAGTAACCTTTTTCTGTTTAATGACGACTGGCCTAGCACAATTGATTATTGGATTACAGAAGTTTTACCCACTATAATTTTTGTTTTTATTACACAACAATGGTGGTTAGGTATTGGATTTTACCTATATGCGGCCTTCGTACAAGAATGGCTGGAACACAATCCTAATTTTAATTTTTATCCGTTCTATACGTCGGGAAGATGGCATATTCTGCATCATAACGCTCCTCCTTGTAACTATGGTATAGGAACTCCATTCTGGGATTGGGTTTTTAAAACTAATAAACCAGTGCGACGATATCTATAAATAGATTGATGATTTGTTTTCCATTGTATAAACATTTATATTTTGATGAACTAAAAAGAGAAGTCCAAAGTTTACTGGACGAAAAGCTTCATAATCAAAATCAAATAATGTGTCAGTCATTTATTGAAAATGATGATAATTGGCTCACCGGTATTGGTAGCATAGAAGAATTAGAAATTAAAGAAGAAAAATCTTACAGATTTATCAATGAAAGTTTAAGAGATACACAAATTGAAAAGCTGATTATGAGACATAACGGATTCCGTACTAGGATAATGGTAATGCCTCCTAGACAATGTTATTCCATTCATGCTGATCCTACTCCTAGAATACACATTCCTATAATAACTAGTGATCAATGTTGGATGATATGGCCCACCAAATCAAGTTGTTTTCAATTAAAAGAGGGCAGTGTTTATTGGACAAACACAAAAATTCCACACACATTTGTAAACGGATCAAAGGATGAATATCGCGTTCATATTGTAATGTGTGTAGATGAATAACTATTTTATAGTTACTCTCCAGAGCGATCTTTTTTGTCCTTGATATCCCCCGGTGGCTCGGTGTAGAATACACCTATTATCCCATAACACTAATTCTTTTTCTTTCCAACGATGAGAATAGATGTATTTGTCTTTCTTTTGATGATTAAATAATTTCTGCAAAATGTTCTCAGATTGATCGTTGGGCATATTTTCTATCCCGATAGTATATCCTCTATTGCAATTGATGACATACTTAGAAGTTTCAGGGTGTTGTTTTGCCAGAGGATGAATTTGCGTTTCGTATGCCTGGTCGGAGTAGATGAGATCCATAGATCTACCCTTATCGTTCACACCGTATCGACCATCGGGTGCATAACCCCGAGAGGCAGAATTTATACCGTTGTTATTTTTTAAGAAATCTTGTACGTCGGTTGTAAGATCGTCATACGCTTGATATAAATCTGCGAATAAAGTATTGCCACCCCGATCCGGTATTTCTAATGCATAGAGAGCAGTTCCCTTTGGCGGCTGTTCCATATGAAACCAATCTGAATGCCAGCCTTCGGCAAAGATTTCGTTAGTTTCATTTTTTTCTCTTTTTACTTCTGCGACATATTCTGACCCTTCTATAGGTAGGATATATGGGTCTTTACATTTCTCACCAAAATATAAAACAAAATTTTCTAAATCTTTTTTAGATAATGTTTGGTCTGGAAATATTAGGACCTGATATTGTAACCAAAGAGACTTTAATTCTAATATGATATCTTTATCGATATTTTTAGAAAAGTCAACTCCATAGACATAAGTACCATAATAGGTCTCAGTTCTTTTTATCTGCATCTTTTATATATGCGTTATTTTCATAAAACCGATTATTTTACAAAATTAAAGTTTCCGTTTGACAACATCTTAAAAAAAGATGTCGTTTTAGATGATTATTTTCATAGGCACGATACATGGGGATTAAAATTTATTTCAGTGGATGAACTTATCGATCATGATGTAAAGAACTTTTTTATGTCAATAGATTTGCCGTTGAGAACGATTTATCTCATGTATGGGCCTGCTCATGAGAGTTTGATTCTACACGTCGATGGCTTTATAGATGAAAATGGTCAATACCAAGGTATGCTCTGCGGATTAAATTTTATATTCGGGTCTACATCACATGTAATGAAATGGTATAGTTCTGATACCTATGGTCAAACATCGATAAACAAGGAAGGGCTAAAGAGAACTAAATGGGACTTGATAGATTGTCAAATTGAAAAAGAAACAACCATAACGGCTCCTACTTTGGTTCGAACTGATGTTCCACACAATGTGGTAAATCTTAGCGATCAAAAAAGATTCTGCGTTAGCCTTAGATTTTTAGATCAGTCTATGACTTATGAACAAGCTAAAAATAAATTAGAGCTGTGGTGTAATTACGAAAGAAGTCCGAACGAAGTGGTCGAAGTTAGATCGTTGCCATCGTAGGTTAAAAAATCTACATTAGCCGGTCTAAATATTGGTTCGGTAGATGTTCCTGATAATCGGTGATTGCATTCTAATAGATACAAATTTCTTGTTGGAAAATATGTAGGTGCAGTTTCAATTATCAATTTAGTAAATTGATCGCAGGCTTCTTTGTTTTCGTAGATATAAATTGATGTAAAAGTCAGCTCATCTGAACTGGTTCTGTTAGTGTGTGACAATACTAACCCTGAATTCTCTCGTAAGGTATCCACTGTTGTCTGAAATTCTCTTCCCTGAACCGTATCTTTGAAAAAATCGTGTTCGGTGTTGAATCGTTCATAAATCCAGGTAATGATAAGCATGAGTATTACTCCAGTAAATACAGTTATTATTTATATCGTATTATGACGAAAAAAATCATTTTCCTTGATAAAACAGACGAAATCGAACCCGAACACAGCGACTTTAAGATAGTTTATGTGGACATAGCTCACAGATGCAACATGGAATGTGCTAATTGCTATCTTCCAAACAGAGATTTTCCCGACATGAATATTGAATCTCTGCTAGAAACCATAGGAAAATTTAGAAAACGTACTGAGTTTAGATTGATCGGTGGTGAACCAACACTGCATAGAGACCTGCCTAAAATTATTAAAGAAATAACATCTATGCCATTAAAACACAGAGTAGTCTTAGTTACAAACGGATTACGTTTAGCCAGTCCAGATTATACTAAAAAATTATCAGATGCAGGGTTAAAAACTGTCTATCTTAGCTTAAATGGAGCAGATGACGATTCAGTATATGCTGTCATGGATAACATGAAATGTGCTAAGAAAAAAATCAAGGCCTTCAAGAACTGCGTAGAAAATAATATCAAGATGGCCATAGGCTGCATTATTGCTAAGGGTTTAAACGAACACGTTCCTCAGAGAATAAAAGAAATTATCCAAGAACACGATTATCCTGTATCATTAGAATTTAGAAACGTGGGGCAAATAGGTAGGTACTCTCTCGGTAAGGATGAAAATTATTCTAGAGAAGAAATTTTAACATTGCTGTCTAAGATTTTTGAATTTGATCCGACATCAGACCAATGGAAAAAATCACTTATTGACGACGATACCTATAGCTGGTATTTTCCTTTAGATCCTAAAAAAGCAAGAATCTGTAAAACTGTCGGTATTAGAATTACAGACTGGAGCAGAATGGACCAAGGATATCCAGTAGAGGATAATCTAAAACGTGGTCGTATAACTCAAAATTTTATGGTAGCACCTTTCTTTGAGCATCTCAAACAAAATGAAAACGGTTATTGAATTGCAAAGAATTTTTTAATAACTCTTCCAAAGAAATCATATTCACCATGCCTGTGTTCGGTGGTATAATTAGAAGCAAGAGCATGATGATTATTGTGAAGATTACCGCCTTTTAAAATAAATCTCATCAACCACGATTTTTTATTTCTACTATTGTCGCCGGTGTGTGAGTCTTGTTCTCCTCTACCGTCGTGACAATAAATGTTGACCAGCCCATTTAGATACAGGCCTAACACGACAGGAAAACTAAAAATATAAACATAGGGTATCAGACCGAACAGCATTATGAAGATCACAGAAAATCCTACATACAGTTCGTAATACCATTTAGCAGTGAATCGAAGTCTAGAATCTTTGAGATAATCTCGAATCATTGAGGGATTTACACTGATAGGATTTAGCCAATACAATACTTTAAATTTTCCTTTTAGCGGTGTATGGGGATCTTTTTCTGTATCAGAAAACGCATGGTGCATTCGATGTATACCAATATAAGATAATAAAGGTCCCTGCATGTTAAAAAAATGCAAAAATATCAACAGATTTTCTTTAAATTTAGTAGTTTGAAAACTCTTATGAGTAAAATATCTGTGGGCACCAATTTCATCGCCTAATCCCTTGAACAGTTCTTTAGCTAGTAGTCCTATGATTATTCCTTCAATACTAAAATGATAATACAGTACCCAAAGTAAAAGAGCATGCTGTATCAACAATAGTGGATGATGATAATGATGAATATGATAAGAACCTATTCTCATCTTTCTGTTCCGAATCGAAGTGTTCCTGGTTTAGCAATATACTCTATGATATATCTGGCAAAGTCAAAATCGCCAGGATGTGTTTCATAGCTATAGTGGCCAGGACGAGCATGATGATTATTGTGCAGACCGCTGCCTAATGTTATCCAATTAAATATTCCTCTTAGATTTCTGCTGTTATCATCAGTGGCGTGTTCTCTAGTACCGAAATTATTTGTATGGCCAAATGTAGCTATGATCGCTTCGCTATGAGTTTGTAAAACACCTCCACCGATGAATAAGAATACTGCCAATTCCCATTTAATAAGAAATAATATTACAAAAGTGATCCAAAAGATCTTGTAGTAGTGATCACTCATAAATTTCATTACAGTATCCCTCAGCATTTTTCTGCAAAATATAGGATTGAGATTAGGTGGGTTATTCTGCCATGCGAAATATGCATACCAAAATCCTTTGGTAGGTGTGTGCGGATCTAGCTCTGTATCACTGTATCTATGATGGTACGGAGTATGAATATTTGCCATCCAGACCGGGCTACCGCGTCCCGATAATAGGCCTAGGTATACTCCGATGATTTCTAAAATTCTGTAAGTTTGAAAAGTAGAATGCGCGATATATCGATGATAAAAAATATTGAATCCAATGAATCCAATGACAAACCAACCAATATAAGAACTCAACAGCCACCAGGCAGAAGCTTGATTAAAAATTACGGCAACGATGCCGCCGATAAATATCAGGTGCTGTGGCAATGTAATTAAACGAATGTTTTTATTTAGAGAAAGAAATGCTTGAAACATCGAATATTTAGCCACGAGTTTTTTTTGATTTTATGATACCGACTACTCAGATACCTTCAACACGTTGGCCGAAAAAATTTGATGAATTCAAAGATTTAATTTATGTTCCGCTAGCCCTTCCAGAACCGCCCAAGGTCGACATTGATCTGTTCACTGATTGGGTATTCTCAAAAGCTCCGAGACTTATCGGAAACATCAACAGTCCCGATACAGGTGAAAAAATTATGCACTTCGAGGAAAAGGGAATGAAGGGATGGGGATTTTATCCGTGGATACAAGTTAGTGCATTTCATCATGGATATAGCGATAAATGGATAGCTGAGTTTGATAAGCTATTTCCAGATGTAGTTGATTATGTAAATCTTTTTCCTTATAATATATTATCTGGTGTCACTATACTTTTGCAAAAATCATCAATCGCTGCTCCCCTACATACTGACAGCGATGATTGGTTAGGAATGAGATTCTATCTTCATAATGAAGTTAAAGAAGATGTATTGTATTTTCATCCTAGAAAAACTAGAGAAAATAATCGAATTTCAACTTACACCATTGAAGGTGACAATGTTTATCCTCAGCAGTGGGAAAAGTATCTCGATTTAGATAATAAGATTTATACTAAGCATCCTTGCCCCAGGCATGCATGGGCACTTACCAGTACAAGGGCAGCACATGGAATTGATGCGTTCGAATACGATCGTTACGCTAGAGCTACATTTCTAGTTCATTCACACAGACCTTCTGTAAATCACAATGCCTGGAACGTTGACAAATTGTACGATCTTCTTACAAGATCGATCGATAAATATCCCGAATATGCTATATGGTGGAAAGCGCCTAAAGAAATTTAAATGCAAATCGTTATTTTAACTACTAATACCGATCCTACCAGACAGGTTAGATATCTAGGACCATACCAAATAGCATGGTGGATGAGAGAGAATGGTTATTCTGTCCAGGTACTAGATTATCTTTATTTCATGACCAAGGAACAGCGTCTCGAACTGTTTAAAAAATATATAACTGCCGAAACAAAAGTTGTAGGATACGCACCTTTTGCGATCTTCGGTAGCCAACGATTCTGGCACGGAGAACAACCTATCCATGATATCTTAGATGAAATCAAATTTAATTTTCCTTGGGTAAAAATTGTTTTAGGTGGGGTCTATGTTCTTGGGTGGCTAAACTCTAGGAAAAACCATATAGGTTGGAAAGTCGATGCTGTTTTTAAGGGAGAGGCTGAACACAGTTTCAAAGAATACTGTGATTACATATTCAAAGGAGAAAAGCATCCGCCGTTTTCTATAGAACATGATAATAAAATAATTCGAGCAAGTAAAAAATATGATATACAAACTTGCTCGATGAAATATTCTAAAAACGATTTTCTGTTGCCAGGTGAATCTTTACCATTTGAGTTTAGTAGAGGATGCATTTTTAAATGCAAATTCTGTCAATATCCTAATATAGGTAAAGATAAAGATGATTTTAATAAAGAAATTGATCATATTAAATCTTCATTGATTTACAATTATGAAAATTTCGGAACTACGAGATATCATATAACCGATGATACCTTAAATTCTCACAGAGAAAGAACACAATTATTGCATAAAATAACCAAAGAACTTCCTTTCAAAATAGAATTTATAGGGTATGTAAGACTAGATCTCTTATACATCTGGCCAGAACAACAAGATATTCTTCCTGAAAGCGGTCTAGTAAGCTGTCATTTTGGAATAGAGTCTTTTGATCCAGAGGCTTGTAAAATCATCGGAAAAGGATGGGGAGCTAAAAATCATAAAAATGCTCTAGCAGACATAAGAAAAAAATGGGGTGATGATGTTATTATAAATTGTTCTATGATTTTAGGTTTAGGTAAAGAGCAAGAAGAGGATTGGGAGGAATCTCAAAATTGGTTTATAGACAATAAAATTCACGATTGGAACTTCAACATTCTTACGATGTATAAGAATTTACAGGCTAGCGAGTTTGAAAAAGAATATAAAAAATATGGTTATAGATTTGTTGATGATAGCAACTGGAATTGGGCTTCGGATTATATGACTAGGGATCGAGCAGGGGCTTGGGCTAAAAATAACAGACAAAAAAATCTAAGTGCGACCACACCCAGCGTATGGAATTATTCAGCTCATACAAATTTAGGTTTCACTAAAGATGAAATTTTAAAACACAATTATCTATCAATCAACGAAGTGCGAGAGAGAGAAAATCGTACAGAAAAATTGATCGAACTTTATTATAAAACAGCTATGGAGTATTGAAGTGACAGAATGCTTTTTAGAAACTAATTTAGAATTATCTGAAGATAGTAAAATTTTTAATGAGTATAAAAATTTTAATTATCAGCATATCGACATACCGAATGCTAACGGTCGAGAAAGACAATCTAGTGATGTAGTTACTTCTAGCACATTTAAAAGAGTTAGTCTTCCTAGAGATTATTTCAAAAACGAAAAGATAGATAATTTTATACAAAAATTTAATTTAAGTGTAAAAATATTTTTAATAGAACCGGGATATGTTTATAACTGGCATCGGGATACTTACCGTCATCTTGCCTTCAACTGCATGTTAGGCGGCGACGACAACTACTTGGTTTTATTTTCTCATGAATATCCGAACGGACTTCACCCTCATGTAACCTTTGCACATTATTCTTACTTTCCATTTACTAGGCTGATTTATAATCCTAGAAAGTTTTATATATTAAACACCCAAATACCACATATATCTATAAATTTTGGATCCGAGCCAAGGTACCTATTGACCTTGGCTGAGTATGAAAATAAACCGTTAGAGTGTCAAATTACTCGAATTCCTAATTATGATTTTTATGAAGATAACAAACGACGTCTGATAGAGTTGGGTTATCTAGATTGATTATCTTTTGAACTAACAGATAATAAAAGATTTTTGTTTCTGTATTCGTTTTTAAGATAACCGATTCTGTATAATAAATCTACGTTCCATGTTCGATGTCTCATCATATTCTGATATCTAGGGTGAGACGGCATAGTATTTGCAGGGATAATAGCTTCGTCGTAAAATTCATACCTATTTTTTATTATCGGTATCTGTTCCCGCATTTTATTCCATCGTGTATTATTTTTAGGGTTCGCCACGATAAAATCGTAAGAATAATAACCAATACTTTCTGCATAACTTATTAGTAAAGAACTTGAATCTGCGATACCGTTTTTAACAGCATCGAAGTATAAATTATTAGGTTCGCAGATTATAAGACCCTGTCTCCAACTTTTTATCATATTCCAAAAATATGCGATAGTTACACATTTTATATTTTCTTCTTGATCAAACACTAGCGTGATTTTATTATTAGTTTCGGATTTGTTATTAAATTTTTCTTCGAAACTTTTCATGAAGTGGGATATATTAAAATCTTTGTCGTCGAACGGGTAGGTCCATGACTTGTTAGATGTTTTTAAATAATTTTTATGATCTATCATCAATTTTTCGAGATAGCTCAAATCCTTAGAATTTCCGAATCGAACAGTAAAATTAGGATTTATTGTCATTGTTCTGGAAGTTTTTTCGAATAAAGATATTTTGAAAAACACAATCGATTTTGTTCGATACCTCGATTGTATTCTTGAAAATTAGTCTTAGAGATACCGAAGAAGACACAGTTAGATTTTTCAATATTTAAAATCTTACAGAACTCCTCTTGGGTATTATGATAGGTGTTATAATTGAAATCTGGTGAATAAGATTTTAATATCTTATTTCCTACCGAACAACCTAAACGGTTGGTATAATTATTTTTATTGTATATAAAAAGTAAATCGTCGTCGTTTTTCCTAGTCAATCTTATTCCTATTCTTAAATGCTGAACCGGAAAATTTTTACTAAGGCTAAACGTAATTGCCTCTATCGATTGATGAGTAAAATCAAAATTGATGCCTGCGCAGACTCCAAAGTAACAACAATCTAAAAGCACAGGAACTGATAATTTATCACAAGTATCGAGGATATCTTTCATTCGCGGATGTTCGTTTCCTGTTCCGGCAAACGGTAAACTTATTACTACTACATCGTTTTTATCTATATCTCCATGCTCAATTTCCAACGAAGCGTCAAAAGAAAATTTTCCAGCTGCGGCATGATACATGTATTCTCCTCGAAAGTATCGTAATCTTCGATTTCTATGTTTCATGTAAAATTTATCAAATGCTTCGGTGGTTCCGTTAGTATAAACTGCGTGTGTAAATTCGTCTAATCCCGATATCGTGTTATTTTTTGTAGATTTGATCCAATCCACATAAGACAAAATAAAATTCTTCGATATTTCCACATCAGATAAACAATTGTCGTCGGCTGCATCGTTGATGAACTGATAAACTTGGTTTTCTATTTCGGGATTGGCTATGCTGTGAACGCTACCAAACGGTAAATTTTTAAGTGCTAATAATCGGTTCCATACTTCTAATTCGTGATTTATCATGGGTGTATTTATTTTTACTATATATTACATACATCACTCTTGAGCAATGAATAAAAACCATTTAGGAACTGAAGGACATTGGACAGTCGGCAACCGGGAATTTAAGAATAAATTTCAAGCACTGATATTCGCTACCGAGACTAATCAGGAAGTTGATTATATATATTTTGATCAAATCTGGAAAGACTTTGATAGATCATTGTTGGGGAAAATTTCTCTCAAAGAACTTTATCGACAACGTGCTCGACAGATTAGAGATAGTTACGATTATTTAATTTTATATTTTTCGGGTGGTGCCGACAGCTATAACGTTCTAAGGTCCTTTATAGACAATAATATTAAACTAGATGAAGTCTGTGTAAAATGGCCAATGGCTGCTATAAAATCTCAAGTTTACAAAGCTAATAGATTAGATACTTCGGCTAGGAACACTCTTAGCGAATGGGATTACGCTATTAAACCTGTTCTCGATTGGTTATCACAATATTATCCTCAAATTAAAATAAACATTGTTGATTGGACAGAACACCTATCTTCGGAAATGTATAACGAAAAAATTTTTCATAAAGTGAATAATTGGAATGATGTAGAAATTCCTTTTATGACCTCTTATAGTACATCAGAGATTAAAAATCTCGACAAGGGCAAGACCGTAGGTTCTATTTATGGGATAGATAAACCGTTGATAGGTTACAACAGCGACAGTTGGTTCATGAGTTTCACCGATACAGGTACCGGCATGGGCGTACCTTCGGATGAGAATCTACAGGGAACAGAATACTTTTATTGGTCTCCTAAGTTTCCTATATTAGCCATGGAACAGTCTTATCAGTTAGCATCGTATATTGATAAACATCCTAATCTAAAGCAACACTATTATTCAGATATATCTAAAGATTGGTCACTAGACTTTCAGTTTTTATCTATACAAATACGGAATTCTATAGCAAGGCAGGTATTGTACGATAACTGGACAAATAGTTTTCAGGCCGATAAACCAGTTATTGCAGACCGAGAAGATAAACATTTTTGGATTTTTGAACACGCCGAGCTAACAAATATTAGAGATAGTTTTTTAGATATGAATAGTCTTTTTCTTTCTCAAATAGATGAAAAATTTATAAATGCAGCGGTCAACAGTCAGTTTAAAACAAACAAATCACGAGGTATATACAAATATCTATTTTCTAAATGGTATTTTGTAAAAAAAATAAATGCATAAAATTTTATTTTTATCTCAAGGATATCGAACTCTATCTATGATTAAAGATTTGATAAAGAACGGATTCGATCTAGACGTTATTATTCAGATGCCGAACGCTGAATATTTTCTCATAGAAAAAGAAGTTAAAAATACATATTATCTGAATACTAGAGAAGATTTTTTACAAGTGTTTGATAATCTAATATCTAAAACAAAATACGATTATATTTTTCCTACGTTTCCTGATCAATATGTTAGTGCCATCGCAGCAGCTAATGACCGATTAGGTATACCGGGTCTGTCTAAAGATGTTGCTGATAAAATTAAAGAAAAAAAGAATTATTATGAAATTTGGAAAAACTTAGGAATCCCAATCCCCGACATATACCAAATAGTGCCTAATAGAAAAAGATTATCCGAGATATCCTCGGATTTAAAATATCCTTGTATTGTGAAACCTTCGGGGGGCATGTCGAGTCTTGGAGTAAAAATTTTTAATGATGAAAACTCACTGAAAGATTTTTTTGAAGATGTCGATGTTAAAGTGCATGACTATCAAGAGTCAAGTGGCGACAAATTTAAGAACTTTGAATATTATTCGGCCGATACGGATTATTTGATTCAGGAGTATATAGACGGGGAAATAGTTTCAATTATCGGGCATGTATTTGATTCTCAAACAAGTTTAGACTTTATATATGATATACGATCGGATGCATACCCTTATGCTTCTGAAACTAGACTAGTCTATCCATCCAACATACCCAAAGATAAATTAGAAAAAATTTACGAACATATTAAAAAATTTATCGATAATATAAATTTAAATAATACTCCTTTTATGGTTGATATAATAATTAAAAATGATGAATTTTATTTTATAGATTTCGCAGCGAGAATCAGTGCGGGAGCTGAATTATTAAAATATGCAGGCGAAAAGAATTATGGGTCTAAATTAGTGAGTAGCATACTAAAAAAGACTTATTTTTCAGTAGATTGCTATAAAAATGCTGTCAGACAACGTCTACCTTTTAAAGTTGGAAAAATTAAATCTCTAATTATAAAAAAAGAATCATTAGCCGATTATATAAAATATCCTACAAACAACAGAGTAACTCTTCCTAGGAACGATATTGCGATAAGCAATAACGGATATGTTTATATCACGGGCAGAGATAGCCAAGAACTAGAACAAAAATACAGAAATTTGATAGATTCAATAGAAATCGATTACGAATAACCTATTTGTGGATGTGCAAGACCTCTTATGATAATTTCAATGGGATGCATTTTTCCAAAAAATTCGTTGACCGTAAAAGCGTCTTCCTCTTCGATATAATCAAACCAGGGAGAAAAACCCAATACTATATGCACTCTTTTTGTATCTATTTTTTTGGTAGGATATACTCTATGAGAAATATTTGTATTCCATGTATAAATTTTTCCTATCTCTAGATGAACAGAATTTTTATTCTCTATTTGAAACATAAAGCTGTCGTCGGTTTCAAGTGGAATATTGATTCTCACATTTTCAAAAACAGTTTCGTCTCGATGCCAGAGAAAATCTTCTCCGGTCTTATCGTGATAGAATCCATCTAAAACAGCTATTCTACTTCTTGTCAGAGAAAGATTAAATTCTGAAATAAAATTACACAATTTGCTATCAGTGACGCACGGTGATAATTTTCTAAAACCATAACTATCGAAGTATGTGTTTCTAATTGTCGGAAAATTTTCTGTAGAACTATAGTAAAATTGACTAGGATTATTTTTTTTCGTACCTAAAGTATTTTGATTAGGATCGACACTATCAACAAGATCTGGGTTGTATACTAAACTTAGGCCGCCATACGATTTGCTTTCTCCTTTTGAGGTTTGCCAGCCTTTAGTTCCAAAATCATTCAATACCTGATTAGTCGTTGATATCAGGTCGGAAATATTTAATGTATGCGGTATGTCTATTAGATCGTCAAAATTATGTTGTCTACTTATATCGTTTACAGCTTCACGGAAATGACTACTATTTGAAATCCAGTTGAAAATAGAAACGTTCGGCGGACAATCATTGACAAAAAATTTATTCATAATTTACTCTACATCAATTTAAATTTTTGCTGAGATTTGGCGTCTTCAAACACAGCGTCTATAGAACTATCTTTTAACGGGCACAGCGCAATCATCTGTCGGCATCCTCCCGGTACAGATTGCATCGGTTCGCATACATTGTACTTTCCCGGTAAGATAGTAAAATTATTTTGACTCGCAGTGTTTGCTAATCTTACAATTTCTCTAAAACTATTCCTATATCTTCCTTCTCTAGTTATCATTGCAACTTTGATCTTGGAAGATATTTTTAAAAACTCCAGCTGAGGTTTGAGTATCAACGGACTAAATCTTATGCTCTGAGCTCCCCACTTAGTCAAACCACTGCTTCTAAAATCTGGGTGTATCCAAAATCGCGTCAACACCCTCGCTATCTCAGGCCCCCATTTCGCTTCGGAAATTTCAACGGCGCCAAAAGATACTATGCGGTCATGCACAAGAGCACAATTAAAAAAAGAGTAGTTTTTGGGATCTATATTTGTATAGTTATCATACAACGGATCGTTTTTACAATGATGTTTTATGTAATTTTTACATTGGTCCCATGCAGAGTGATCGATCTGGTTGATTATTTTTACGGTGATTTCTAACATAATAAATATTTAACTAGCGGACGACCCAATGAAAAATTATAAATTCCTATTTACGACATTCTTCCCGTTGCATCTTTTGTTGATAATACTACTATTCAATACCAGCTTTGAATGGATCAACATTTTGTATTTTATCCTTGGATATATTTTTATAGGTGGAGTGGGTGTAGCAATTGGCTTGCATCGTTGGGCCGCGCACAGATCTTTTGAGGAAAACAAGTTAGCTAAACCTTTTCTTGTTCTAGCATCTATAGTTTCGTGCCAGGGGCATCCGATATGGTGGGCAGCAGTGCATAGAGGCTATCATCATAGATATTCCGATACCGAGAAAGATCATCATAGTCCTGTGCATAGTGGAAAATGGCATGCTTTTTTAGGGTGGATCATTGAGCACGATCCGTCGACTATCAATTACAAATATAGCGCAGATCTTTTAAGGGATCTGTGGATGACTAAAACTGCAAAATATTATGAACTAATAGTATGGACTTTCTGGATAATATTAGGTATCGTAAGTATCGACCTTTTACTATGGTTCGCTGTAATACCCGCGATCCTTGCTTTCCACGGTGAAGGAATAGTCAATGCCTTTTGCCACGGAACTGCCGGTTACGCAAACTACGACAACGGAGATCGATCCAGAAACGTACCTATCTTAGGATTTATCTTTTGGGGGAATGGATGGCACAACAACCATCATCGTAAACCATCAAGTTTTGACTTCGGAAAATCTGTAAGCGGAAACAAACGGGAATTTGATCCATGTCGACTTATTCTACCTCTGATAAAAAAATAATTTTAATAGACGAAAATTTCTCATACGGATACGATAACGATCTTTATAATTTGAGATCAGCTAACTCACAATTTAAATGTTATTATCAACGAGCAGAATATATTCCATATTCTTTTAGAGAAGAATGTTTAAGAGTATGCAAGAAAATTTCAGATAGGGCTGTATCTTTAAATAGAATTCCTTACGTATTGCTAAGTGGAGGAGCGGATAGCGAAGTAGTGTTGCGAGCATTCTTAGAACTAGGAGTACCATTTAAAGTCATTACGCATAGATTTACCAGAGATTTAAACTCGCACGAAATCGCAGTAGTTGATAAATTATCTAAAGAATTAAATTTCGACATCACCTATATAGACATTGATGTAGTCAACTGGTTGAATTCGCCGGAATCATTAAATATGGCCGAACAGAGTAAATGTTTTCAAGCAGAAATGCTTCCTACGATGAAACTATTAGATTATGTTTACTTCGAGTTAAACGGCATACCTGTTTTAGGTAACGGTGATTTTTATGCGAACAGGTTAGATGGCATTTGGAAATACGTAGAATATGAATACATCTTATCTTGGTTTAGATATGTAATAGCAAGAAAGATGATCGCAGCCGTCAATTTTTTCCAAGTAACTCCTGAAATAGTATTATCGATCGGTCTCGATCCGATCATGTCAGAATTATTTCGATCTGCTCAAGATGAAACTATAAACTCAAGATATGCCAAATATAAGATATATCAAAAATACTGGGGAGTACAAATAAGAGAAAAATATCACGGTTGCGAACTGATACAGAACGAATGTGATCAGATACAGCAGAAGTTTCTTACTGCATATGAATCATATACTGACAAATGGAAGATGCCCGTAAATAAGTTTCTAAAAAATTTAATGCCGAATGAATTTTAATTTAAATTAAAAGTATAAAATGTTTCAAGAATTAAATTTACCATTTAATCCGTTGACTAAAGACTTCAAAGTCCCTGAAGTTTTAAATACCGGTAGGAAAAATAAATATTTTCCTATAGACAAAAAAAACATCAATGATGAAATCAAAAGTATTTTTAATGGGCTAGGTTTAGTAATTGGTGGTGTAATTATTTTTAAAAAGTATAAAAACGGAATAAGCCCTATACACAGTGATGTTTTGTTGGTGGGTACCCAATGGATAAGATGGCATACCGCTATAAATTTTAATTTGACGTCAGCATATTCAAAAATGATGTGGTTCGAAACCAAATTACAAGAACTTCATCCTAAGACTGTAAATTTTAGCCAACCTTTAGAATATAATCTATCCGGTATACATTACGGTAAATGGGGAAATTCAAACATTGACAGTGTGGATTTTTCTCTAGTAGGAAGTTGTAATATAACATCGCCTACGCTAGTAAGAACGGATATTCCTCACACCACAGTGAATTTAGACAGTAAAGATCGTTTATGTGCCAGTATTAGATTCACTGACAATTATACATATCAAGAACTTTTAGAAAAATTTCAAGGATTCATCTATGAATAATACAGTCGTTCCCCTGGGAATTAGCGGAAGAGCATCCACCTATGATCCTGCACAGGTTACACAGGAAAATTTAACCAACGAAGTTAGCCTATTAAATTTGGGAGTTTTTGAACCACTAAATTGGAAGATAGACTGCAATCAATTTATGAATGAGATCTCTCAGTTTGAAAACGATTGGCAAGATTATCTGCCGAGGACTGATCGTCCGAACAATCGTAAATCTTTAACATTGACGTGTTTGCCCGGCACTGATCATATGACCAATCCTAGCCTAGCACAGGCGTCGTACGCGGCCAAACGAAGACTCAGTGAATTAGAATTTAATCAGAGAACCGCAGTCTACCATGCCTGTCATAGTCTTAGGTCCTTTTTAGATCAATGGCATACTTTAGGTCGAACTTTTTTGATTAGATCAGATATTGGGGGATATTTTGTTCCGCATAGGGATCATCCTAGTATGCCTCGAGATGTATTTCGCCTTATAGTTTTCTTAAACAATTGCGGACCATTGGATTATGATTGGTGGATGGATGACCGTAAATTACAGATAGAACATGGTCGGGTCTATTATCTCAACACACGGATGACACATCGGACGATAAGTTGGGTCAATAACAGTATACATTTAATTTTGAATGTTCCTATGATTTCTCAGAATGTGGCTCGAGTTATCTCTAATCTACAGCACACTCATTGAGAATAAATCTAGGGCGTCTTGGAACAGTATCCGTTGGTTGGTTTTCTTTCGCCTAGGAATGAGGCACAAGCACCATCTGCCTGACTGGCTGTAGTTTAACACTCTGTGAGGTCGACCCACATTGACCAGCACGGGATTCTCGATGGTCAGAGATTCTTTGATATCTATCTCAGTTTCGTGATAAGACAGATAATCGGTACCCACCACAGTTTTTAATGCTGGCACAGGCTGCGAGAAAGATTTAGATTCACCCCATTGCATCACATGATGGTCGCTGCCCCAGATGAAATTGATCTTGACATAATCTCTAGGAGGATTTATATCCACATGAAACATTCTTTCCAGACACTTCGGTATAGTATAAAACAGCTCGACATTTGCTATGAAACAATCTAGAGAATTCAGCCATGCTCTGATATCTTCGCTGAAGAGGCTCTGAGGTTTGCACCAATCTCTCCATTGATTGTTTTTGTTTTTATCTAGGAGTCTCGAAAAAACCGATTCTATGTGATTCTTGGAAAAACAATTCGGTGAGATATCTAGATGCCTATAGTACTTGTTTGATGGCATAGTCCAAGAATTTATCTACGCTTGTTTCTATCAGTGCCGGATGCTTTACCTTTCCCGGATACACTAGTTTTTCCAAACAGCATAATCGCCGTATTTTTCTATGCTTTTTTCTAATAGTTCCAAATGTTGTTTCCTATTCAACCAGCCTCTTATATATATTGTTGTTCGTCCTTCATCTTTTTTGACTCTATGAATGCCTGAAGTAGAATTTAAAACATAAGCACAAGGAATCGATGGAACGCTAGTTGTAATCCATGATCTGCCATCGAAAAGTTCTAAACTATCAACTGCACCTCTTACGATAAATCGATATCCTGCTGGCTCATTATCTAGAATATGCTGATATTCTCCTTGATCAAATTGCATGGCTGGATAAACATCCACATGAGAATGTACGGTCTTTTGTTGTATTTTATATTGTAGATTGGTAATCTTATCAAATGGTAATTGTTTAATAACTTTATCAAAATTATTTTTTTTGATCGTTTCATCAGAAATGAGAGTAGAATTCCAATAGGGATTATATTTAGATATGACAGGAGTTCCTTCCACTACAGAAAACTCTATATTATCTAATTCTATATCTAGGGGACAGAATAAAATTTTATCTAACATATAAGATATTTAATCTTATATTTAAATGATAAAAAATGTTTTAGTGTAGATCAGTCCAAGCACCCCCGGCAACTGCTCTAATTTTTCCTAGGGCTGTGTCGTAGTACATCATTCCATTTACCCTGTTTCCTGAACCGCCGATAGCAGCATCGGCTGCGGTCTCGTTAGCATACGTGGGAAGTACGGGCACATTATTAAATGTAGTTTTAGTTGTAGCAATCTGTAATCTGCTGGCAGAAACTCCGGAAGTGTTGCTAGTGAAAAATTCGAATCTACCAGGAACTACTCCCGCAGAGACTGCTCCATCAGTGACCACACGAATTTGAGCTACTGCGGTATTGTTCGTTCCGTCGTAGCCAGCGAAAGCGAAGTCAAAGATCGGATCTCCGTTCTGCACTGCCAACGGAGTTCCTGTGGTTCCTGGTACGCTGGCATCACCTCTAGATCTAACTAAGATAACATTGCTGGCATTTGAAGAACTATTATGCCCAGAAAAAATCTGTAAAGGTCCAGCAGTAACGTCGTTGGCGAAAAGAAAAAGATTTCCGAATTCATTAAATCGTCCTGCTTCTTGCTCTATTCCGATTGTATTTCTAACTAGAAATCTTAGGGATGTGGGAATTATACCTGTAGATACTGCACCGCTTACCCTTGCCTGGACAGAAGCCACCTGTAAATAGTCTGTTCCATCAAAAGCAACAAACTGAACCTGATTTAATCGATCTCCATTTTGAACAGCAGTTTGAGAAGTAGAAGATCCGCGAGATCTTCTAAGATTTAAATTGCCAGGCTGATCGTCGTTGGAGTAAATGGTCAATCTAAGTATATCGTCGACTTCGTTAGAAACCAATTCTAAGGTTCCTTGATTTAATATTAGATCTGCATCTAGTGTAACATTAGTTTGGAAGTTCACTGGAGTATCTACAACGATGGCACTAGATGTTGCAGAGGAAATTAAATTAGTCTCTATATTTCCGCTAATATTACCTGTGACATTACCTGTGACATTACCTGTGACATTACCTGTAAGATTTCCGTTAAATGTAGATGTATCAACATCTACCACTACTGATGACGAAGTATTGAATATTTTACCGGTGATGATAGCATCGGTTTCGATAGTATCACTGATTTGAATATCTACAGCGGCGCTAAGAGCTTTTGTAGTGCTATTATATGTAAAACTGACGTTTTGATGTGTGCCTGCCAGCAATGATGCGGCAGCAGCATCTTTAGCTTCGTTTGTGGTTACGCCGGCAATAGGAACTCCGCCGGCGGTAGATCCGTCGCCTATAACTACTCTTTTTATTTGTGTATCATAAACTAACTCACCCACTAACGGTGTGATACTACCGACTTCTGCGGTGTTGCCTCTGCGAAGCTGTAATGGCATATTTCGACTCCTGGAATCTTTCCTAACTCATATATTTATGCCTCGCAGTTCAGAATATAGAGCCAAAAAAATAGGGCTCCGAAGAGCCCTATAAAATGCGTAGATAATGTCACATTATAGGACCGTTGCCGTTCCTAAAACCTACTTCACCGCCTTCTGCTTCTATACGCTTGATAACGTCTTCGAATAAAATAGGAGCAAAGTCTGGTGTTTGTTCTACGCAAACACAGTGATAACGTGGATCTATTTCGTTACCGTATAAAACTTCACCAGTCCTAGCATCAACACCACGAGCTCGTTTTACACGATTTGCGTGTAAGTGTCCGTGTATGTTACAACCGAAACGACCTAACGAAGCCTCGTGAACTGGAATATGCGATAAAATAAGTCCATTCATCACGTGGTAAGCACGTAATTCACGGAAATACTGTCTATAATCCTCGTCCTTAAAAATATCATGGTTTCCGCGGATCAAAACCTTGTCACCATTTAATCTGTGCAATATCGCCAACGCTCTTCTATTGATTACAACATCGCCTAAATGGTAGACTTTATCCGTAGGTTTGACTCGTTCGTTCCAAGCCTTGACCATGGCTTCGTCCATTTCCGCAGGATCCGTCCACGGACGCAACTTTGTAACACCATCGTCCCGTGTGAAACGGCAAACGCCAGCGTGTCCAAAGTGCGTATCACTTACTAAAAATACGCTTGGCATGTTGCCTCCTTTCTCACTAAAATGTTATTATAATATCGAAACGATTTTCTGTCAAATTTGGTATTCGATATCTGCCGCTAGTATAAATCTATATTGGTTACTTTGCACGATTCCGGGCCTGTGCCATTGATCCGAAGGATAAACGAGCCAGGTAAAATCGGTCGGTCGTATAAAGAATTTATTCTCTCCATCCGGGCCATCGGGGGCCATCTCTGTTCCACAGTAGTCTCGATCTTGTACGTCGGCGGGGATATGCAGATAGAATATTCCGCTCATCATTTTGGCATTTGGATTTTGAGGATGCCAGTGATTGTGCCAAAGTTTTTCACGATCTTCGGCACCCTCTAAATTGGTCATAAATGACCAGGCCATCATGTTTGATACTTTGGCTTCACGCCCTAGATACATAAACACCGAGAACAAAAAGCTCATTCGGTACTTCAACCAGATCGGTTCGGGTCTAGCGAAGATATTTTCTTTAGTTTGATATTTAGGAGAATTGGTAAAATAATTTCCTTCGGCAATAATCGATCTTATGATAGATATGGCAGAGATGTTATCTTGTTCGGTGATCACACTACTAAAATCAAATTTCCTAAAAGTGTGATTTTGATCGATTATTTCTGTCATCTCATATTTAAATGAATATCGATAATAGTATTATAGTTTTGGTTTGAGACAATGCTACTGGCCACCCAGACATTACAGCGCCTGCTATTCTAGTCCAGCCTAACATGGAATTCGTTATCTCGCAACAGCTTCCCTCTGTAAAGTAGTCCGTCTTATTGAGATCAACGATGCACCTACGATGCACCAACTTTGCAGTTCCACCTGCTCGGTATCGCCTTACGGTCGTTGACGAATCTTATACTACTATCGATAACTGGTTGCGGAGGCTGGAATCGAACCAGCGATCTTCAGGTTATGAGCCTGACGAGTTACCGCTTCTCTACCCCGCGATAGTCTTTACAACAGCCCTTCTGCTTGCAGAACTGCTGCTGTCTCATCACTGAGAGGAATCTCAGTTTTGATGTTGAGCTCAAGGATTTCATCATTGAGTTTCTGTTTGGATTTCTTCAAGTTGAGGATTTCAGCTTTGGCCTGTTTGATCTGATCTTTGCTAAGAACAGAAGTAGAAACAGTATCACCATATCCAAATACACGGCTACGTGCTTCATCCTTGAGGCTTTTGATTTTTTCCAACTTGCCTTTGATCACATCAAGAGATACCATCTCTTTAGCCTTGGCCAGTTCTTCTAGCTGGCCAATGCGTTTATCAATAAACGCTGCCTTGGCCAAAGAAGTGTCGATACCGCTGGCTGCGTTGGCTGTGCCGACTAGAGCACGGATGTTGTACAAGGCCATGGTCAGCTTCTGTCGGCGACCGTCATTTTCTACCATCTGGCTGTTAGCTTTGGCGATAACATCTTCTACATTCTGGAACTCATTGAGTTCAACGTCGAGGTCGATTTTGATAGCCTTTAAGGCTTCATTGATGCTGTTCTGTACAGCACTGGCTTTTCTCAGAGTGATATTCATTCCCATTTTCCTTTTTCTTTACGAGGTAATTTTTTCATATAATCTTCTTTAGTATAAAGACCTTCCTCAATTTCTTTTAAAGCAGTTACGATAGGGCCGTTGTCTGTGGAAACTCTCGGTTGAGCTCCTTGTCTAAGCTCTCGAGCTCGTTGGCTAGCGCCTAGAACCAAATCAAACAAACCACCGTATTTTAATGCTGCTTTTTGAGAAGTAATCCTAGCCATTTGCTATCCTTTATTATAGTGACGGATCTGCGAAAGGTCAAGTAATAGACCGGACAATTGACAAACGGATTTTTCCAATCCTAATCAACGTGCAACAGACAGGCGACAGGGGCCTGAATATTTCCGATCAGCAACTGACAGGTTTATGTATGATATCGGCTCACTCAAGCACGGATACGATTTCAAGTCGTATTTGCCAGTATAATTTTGTCATTGGCATGGAGCCAATAACTAGCGTCTATCCTCATCTACCCTTCGCTTCACCGGTTGAGCTATTGCTAACTCAACAAAACAATTATACGACATTTGTAGAAATAAGTCAAGCCTTTTTGGCTATCAATCTACAGTCCCATGCCAAAATAGTCCTAGTACCATTTCCCTTCCACGGATAAACGCAATGAGGAAGATAGCTAGGAAATACCAACATTTTCATAGGTTGCGGTGAAAATCTCCACTGATCTATGAAAGTGAACGTAGCAGCGTTTCTTATGGTAGGAAATCTAAATTCAATCTTGGCATCCGAGGGAGCATTCGGATCGTCTAGATCTGGAGCTTCTATATAGATGTTGCCGGAGATATGGGCCTCGTGACTATGCATGGCCTGATAATCACCGCTGGTCTGTTTTATGGTCCATGCTGAGATCATGACAGGTTGATAACCTTGCAGGTCATTCTTGCTGGCCTGCTTCATTACCGTATCAATGTATTCTTGACAACGGCTTTCTACGTACTGTTTGAGAACAGATATATCCATGCCGAATTCATTTGGCAATAACTGTATCTGTTGACCTCCGCGGATACTGATTTTAGGATCTCCTGCGTCGTTCTTATCCTTGAATTGATGTGCCTGATCGACCATGCTTTTAAACAGGCTGAATTTATCGGCAGGGATTTCATCAACTGCGATCGTAGTAGGATTAAAGTAAGCAAATTTCATCAGTTTCCTATCCTATCAGGATCGTCTAGATCGTAGAACTCGTCTTTCATAACCGCCTGTTCGTCGAACTTTTCTTGATCCGTCTTTTTCTTTTTGTTAAAAATAGCATCCCAGTTAGAGTCAAAGGTTTTTTGATCGACACTAAAAGGACGAGGTTTACTACCTTTGCCACCATCAGACATATTACTCTCCTGCAGATTCCCGTTTGCCTTTCTCACGACGTGGCTGTATAGCTTCTGATAGCTCAGCTTGGATCATAGCACGTTTCCAAGCACCGCGAGCGTGTGTATCCTTGAATTTATCTAATGCTAGACTGGCTTTAGTCTGTTTGCTCATTTTATAGTTTGCTGTAGGTTTCAACATATCTTTCCTTTTTAATCTGGTGGAGAGTATTGGATTCGAACCAATGATCCAGGTTATCCCCAGATGCCTTCTTAGCAGGAAGGTGCCTTCAGCCTCTCGGCCAACTCTCCGTAAATCTGGTGCCCCATGAGAGACTCGAACTCTCACTCCGAAGAACTAGATCCTAAGTCTAGCGTGTCTACCAATTCCACCAACGGGGCATTACTAACTTCCTATATTATATATTCGTTCTTATTTCTTGTCAACTAATAAATGGCGCCTCTGGAGAGATTCGAACTCCCATAACCTGGTTTAGAAGACCTGGCACCGCTCCATCGGCAGAGGCAATATTGGTCCCGACTCTTGGTTATGCTCCAAGCCCTCGTGCTCTTCAGGCACACGCTTCCACTAGGTTAGCTTAGTCGGGTTGGGGTGAAGGACGAGACTCGAACTCGCAACCACTGGAATCACAATCCAGGGCTCTACCATTGAGCTACCAACACCATTTCTTGTATAAATATTCTATGTTAGACGTTTTCTTAAATCGAAAAACTCAGAGATCTTTCACCGATAGAGAAATATCTCAAGATCATTTAAATCAAATCCTTAAAGCTGGATGTTCTGCTCCTAGTAAACAACGAGCGTATCCTTGGAGAGTAATTGCTCTAACCCAAAGCGAAACAGCTCTAGAAATTAAAAATAAACTTTTCACAGACAGTTTTATAAATGTACCTGTAAAAAAACACCTTCTTACTGCTAAGGCGCCTTTATTATTGGCTTGGGTAGGAATTCCTATTCTTGATAATTATGATTTAGGTTTAATCAAGAACAATAGTAATGTAAGGCAGTTAGGAAAGACTGTGATGCAAATGATCACAGATCCAAAAACTCAATATACTGTTAGAACAAGAGCAGAAAAAGATACAATGATCGCTGCTAGTTTTTCTATGATTCAGGCAGAATCTTTAGGATATAAAACTGCCTTCACTTCATGTTTTTTGGAAGATACCGCCAGTGGAATCTTAAATCTTGAAAGCCATGAATGGCCTATAATTTTTTTATCAATAGGATTTCCAGAAGAAATACAAACAAGAAACGATGTGATAAAAAATGATCAAATTATAGGATTTTCAGATCCTAGACCATTTCCCGAACCTAAAAAATTAGGTCCGGAAGAATTGTCAATAATCATTTAATTAAATTTTAATATCTCTTTTACTGTTGCGGTATCTTTTTCTAATACATCTTTACGCATTAGAAATCGTCTATCTTGTCCAAATCTGCGCACTACGAGATATTCTACTCCGTCAATCTGCTCAACGGCACGGTGATCTTCGCAGACGAATCGCTCACCATTTAAACGATTTTTAAAAAATACGGGTTTCATTTAAATATCTCCTTCACGCAGTCTACGCTCACGACGAGCAGCCGCGAGAGTAAAGACCTTTTCGTTGTCGTTAGTCCAATCTTCTTCTAGGGCCACACCGTTGATTGTGTGCGGCTCATCAGAGTCATAGGTCCAACCCAACGACTTCATCATCTTGTGCTTGACCAGAAGATTGGGACTGCGGAAAGCTTCTGCATCACGGAAGCCCATCATCACACCAACCTCGCATACGGCACCCGAACGGCAGACTCCTGCCACGCAATGGACTACGACGTTCATATGCTCATCTTCTGCTCTCTTCAAAAGTCTTACCAACTCCACAGCCTGCTCATCACTGATTTTCCACGCATTATTGATAGGATCGTCAGTCTCTTCGAGGTCGAGGAACTGGAACTGATATGTTTCCCTGAAATGATACATCGGGGCCGGAAACTCCATATCGGGAT
>JACCDP011026633.1_pt1 | contig 29123 bp, 26 predicted proteins | sample 7445841 | NCBI WGS metagenome assembly JACCDP01 (sample SAMN15323441, study PRJNA562643) | freshwater metagenome | isolation source: river surface water | place: USA:Blue River Watershed | collected 2017-08-17 | reverse complement strand
GCTAGTATTGGGTTTTGTAGGCGATGCAATCAATGATTTTTCAATGGTTTGGGTGGCGTTCATTAAAACTGTTAATATCGAAAATTCCGAATCTCCAATGGGCGATTCGTAACTTTGGTACCCTTGTTTAACAAATTTCAGAGTGCCGGTATCCACCAAGGCATGGCCTAGAAATAAGGCTTGCAATTGTTTAAGTCCGAGGGGTGTGCCAAGCAAATCCGTTAATTGAGAGGTAGGAATGCAGTAGTATTTTTTGTTGTATAGGTCTTGAATTTTAGCCGTGTCCTGGGTGATTACTCCTTTGGCTATTTGAATTCCTAATACTGCGGCACTGGCACTAAACCAAAGGATGGAATCGCGTTTCATGCGAATTGAGAATGCACCGGCCAACGGCATTTTCCCCAGATCGATATTCACATCGTATCTTGCAGCTAGGTGGTTCCAATTGGAATTTGCCATGGGAATAGGGTAGGCTTGGCCAATGGACTTTGCACTGTCTGCTTTACTGTTTGCGGGCAAGCTCTGTGCCTTGGCCGATGGTATATCCATAACTAGTATGGCGAATATTCCGGTAATCAGGGTTGCGATGGTTTTATGCATGGTGATGTTTTGGTGGTGTCAAAATCGATGCCAGAAGTTTTTTGTCGTTTAATTAAAATCTTGAAGTTTTTTGTATTGGTCTAACCAAGGAATTAAAATTTTTGATTCCGGGTTGCTATTAAACGCTTTCAGCAAGTATTCTATTATGGTTGCGATTTGTTTGAAATTGGTTGGACTTACCGATTGATGTTTTTCTAAGGCTTCCAAGGATTTTACGAAGGCTTGGTAGTGTTGTGGTGCGAGGGATAAATGGGAAGAGAGGTAACCGATATTTTGCCAGATTATCAACGCCGCCGCAGGATTGAGGTTGTTCAATTGCACGGGAGCTGGCCATTGGAGCGTGTAATTCTCACTTGCCACGGGGTAATTCTTTTCGTAAAAGGTTTTTGAAATCGACCAATCCAGGTAGGGAAAGTTCTCTTCAAGGTATTGAAAGGCTTCGTTTATCTTAATTTGTTGGTTGGGTTGATTGGATAGATGCCACAGCCTAGCGCATCGAAAAAGTAAGTTGGATTCGTGTATTTTACCGGAAATGGATGGAAGGTTTGGCTTTTCCTCCGTTGCAACGGGTTCTGGGATTTTTTGGGTTTCTGTTACAGCGTTGTTGGGAGGGGTAGTTTTGGTGTTGCTTGTACCTGGAAATTGGATGGCTAACCATTGTTGCATTAAACTGTCTTTTGCCGATTGCTTGTTAGGCATGCGGTTGTAGGCATAAGACATCATTTCCATGTATGCGTTGGTTAATCCAAATTGTTGTTGGTATTGTTGGGCGATGTGCAGCAGGGTATCGGTGAAAGGAGATAGCGGTGTCGATTTTTGGGTGGGGGTGGTATTGGATTGGTTTTGAAACTGTTTGGCGGCATGTTCAGCGGCCATGAGGTAGATGGAGGAGTTTCGGGGTTTTAATCGAATTGCTTGCTGGTACAGTTGGGCGGATTTATGGGGGTAAGAATTTTGGTATAATTGCGCCATGCGCAGCAAGTAGATGTGGTTTTTGGGATCTTTTTCGGCGGCTTTTGCAGCGAAAGTTACCACGTTAGCATGCAGCTCGGAGGTGTTGTTGTTTGTAGGATTTTGGCTTACCGAATGTTGGAAAGATTTTTCATACAATATGGACAATCGGTAACAAATCCAGGCGTCTTGGGATTGTTTTTCGTAAATTTTCTCGTAAGCTTTGAGGGCTTCGGAGAATTTTTCTTGGGTGAATAAGGCTTCGGCTTCCAAAACCGATTTTTTGACGGCTAGGTTAGCGGGTACCTCGTTTGTGGTGTTTGGATCTGCCGGTTCTTGGTTTGGAAATGTAGCTTGTGCTGAGCTTTCATTTACGTGCCAAGCCAATAAAAAAAAGGCAAAGCGTAGAAATTTGGGAGTGGAAATTACAAGCAGAAATACGTTCTGAGTTATGCTCCGATGGTAGAAAAATCGCTCAAAGAAAACTCCATGGAATTGCCATCGATGGAAACGGAATTTCCGATCATTGAATTTTGGCAGTTGAAGTTTTGAATGTTGCAATTTTCCTGTACGATTGAGTTTTTGATGGTTGCGTTTTGCACCTTGGTTCCGTTACCGATGCTGGTGTGTGGACCGATGGTACAATTAGACAAAGATACATTTTCACCAATAAAACAGGGCGGGTTAATGGTTACATTTTCGCCAAATTCCGATGCTTTTCGGTTAAAGAGTTGGGATTTGTTTTCTAGCACGCGTTGGTTGGTGTAAACCGTTGCGCTGTAATTGCCGCAATCCAACCATTCGTCAACTGCGCCTGGAACAAATTGCATGCCTTTGTTTTTCATGTTTTCCATGGCGTTGGTGAGTTGGTATTCTCCTTTTTCGCGGATATCGTTATCAATCAGAAACTGAAGTTCGCTGTGCAACGTTTCTCCGCTTTTGAAGTAGTAAATTCCAATGATGGCAAGATCAGAAACAAATTCGGTAGGTTTTTCTACAAATTCGGTGATGATGTTGTTTTCGTTGAATTTGATTACCCCGAAGGAAGAAGGATTGGCCACTTTATGCACCCAAATCACACCGTCTTTGGATTTGTCTAGGTTGAAATTGGTTCTGAACAGGGTATCGGCAAAGGCTACGATAACTTCGCCTTTCAGGCATTCTTTGGCGCATAGTATGGCATGACCGGTGCCTTCGGCGGTATCTTGGTAGAAAATTTTGCCGGTGGCTCCAACGGATTCTGCAATTGCGATCAGTTCTTTTTCCACGGCATCGCCAAATCGACCAACCACAAAACCAATTTCCGTGATGCTATCACCGCAAACAGCGGCAATATCTTCAATGAGCCAGTTCACTATGGATTTACCAGCTACCTTAATCAGAGGTTTAGGAGTGGTAAGGGTGTGTGGGCGCATTCTTTTGCCCATTCCGGCCATCGGTATAATCAGTTTCATGTTAAGGATTAAGCAATTATTAAGAAGTTGCAAAGATACTAAATCGATATGAAACCTTTCGGCGTGAGTATTAAGGATTTATTACCAGCGGGTTTATTTGGTTAATTAGGGTTGATTTCCGGTGGAGCCATATCCTCCTTCGCCGCGTTCGGTGCTGTTTAGGGTTTCGGCGATTGTCCATTGGATGGTTTCGTGTTTAGCAATGATCATTTGGGCGATGCGTTCGCCGTTGTTGATTTCAAAGGGTTGATCGCCATGATTGATGAGTAATATTTTAATTTCGCCGCGGTAATCGGCATCGATGGTGCCTGGGGAATTCAGCACAGTGATTCCATGTTTGAATGCTAAACCCGATCTGGGTCTAATTTGGGCTTCGAACCCTTGCGGCAATTGGATGAATAATCCCGTAGGAACCAAGGTGCGCTGTTGTGGGAGTAAAAGGATGGGCTCTTCTAAATTCGCGTGGAGGTCCATGCCCGCAGACAATGCCGTTTGGTAAGCGGGCAGGGGATGGTTTGATTTGTTAATAATGGGGATATGGATGGGATTCATGGGTTGCGATGAACGATTTATTTGAGGTCATTCTTAGGGGCACTGATTTTTGGCACCCATTTTTCGATGCAATACACGAGGGTAGCAAAGAAGATTAGGGAGGTAAGTCGACCCAATGTTAGGCTGTATTCCGACCATTGCCATGGATTGTAATAAAGCACGGTGATGGGGACGGTTGCCGATAGAAGTAGTGCCAATAATAAACCGGTTTGATAGGGAACGGGATAAAACTTTTGCCCTGCAACGTATGCGAATATTACCATGGATGCATAGGCTATCAGAGTAGTTACCGCACTGGCTGTAAATCCGTAGTGGGGTATTCCGTAATAATTGCCAACGATGGTAATTACGGCGCCAATACCGGCTACTGCGGCGCCCATTTTGGTATGACCGGATAATTTGTACCAAATGGACAAGTTGTAGTACAACCCTAAGCACAGATTAGCGAGCAGCAATATGGGCACAATCCAAATGCCTTGAGTATTTTGGTAATATTCGGGTTTTCGCAGTAACAGGGGAGACAACCAAGGCATGATGGCCATGGTACCAATGAAAATACCTCCGGTTACATAAACAAAATACCGCATGACATTGGCGTAGGTTTGCGGGGCATCTTTATCGCCAGATTTGCTGAAGAAGAAGGGTTCTGCGGCGAATCGAAACGCCTGAATGAATAAGGTAAGCACCAGGCTCAGTTTATAAAAAGCACCGTAAATGCCGATGGAGCTGTCTGCCGTTGCTTCCGGTAATAATTGTTTTAAGAAAATTCGGTCTAATGTTTCGTTGGCCATGCCTGCTAAACCCACCACAATCAACGGCAAGGAATACCGCATCATGGGTTTTAATAAATCATAATCCAGTCCTAACCGTAGGTTTTTCCAAATTTTGCCAAATAAAATTACGGTAACTAGGGATGCTATAAGGTTACTGATGAATATGTTGGCTACCATTTGCATGGGTAGGGCTTGCAATTCCAGCCAAATGCCAATTTGGGTGATCCAGCCTGACTTTTCGACAGGATTTTGAAAATAGGGTTGTTGGGATAACCAAGGGCAGATGATCAAGAAAAACAAGTTTGCGGCAATGTTGATTCCGATATTGGTCATTCGGATACTCGCAAATTTCCAGGCTTGGTTCTGCTGCCTGAGCCATGCAAACCCCAAAGAGGCTAATGCATCGGCGGAAAGAATGATGGCAAACCAAACGGCATATTCGGGATGGTATGGATAGCCAATAAATTCCATGATGGGCAGGGCTAACCACTGGGTTGCGAGGATGAATGCAAGTCCAGCAAAAATTAGCGAATGGGATGCTGTTGCTAGTACGCGTGCCGGTTCGTTGGTGAGTTTGGCAAATCGAAAAAAGGCCGTTTCCATGCCAAGGCTTACAACAATGGCCATGAATGATGCCCATGTGAACATTACATTCACTACGCCATAATCGGCTGAACCGCTGAGTTTACTTAAATAAACGGGGACGAGTAGGTAGTTTAAAAACCGACCTACCATGGTGGGTATCCCGTAAATAGCGGTTTGCGAGGCTAGTTTTTTAATGATGCTCATACAGCGATTTGAAAACGAAAGTAATTAAAAATTGGGGTAGTATTGGAATAGGTAATCGATGGCCGATAATGGAAATCGAAAACCATGTTTATGTTGAAAAACTTGATGGTAGGGTATTGTAAAAAAATTATCGGCATGGATGGGGATTTGGGTGCTATTGGGTTGCGTGGGAGTTGGATTTGGAATCGATGGCCGGGCTGTCATTATGTTTTGGGTTTGGGCGATTTGGGATTTTAATATCAGGGTATTGGGTAATTGCAATGATTGATGCAACAATTGCAATAATTCCCAGGATAACCGGGCCAGGGAGTTGTGTTGGGCATCGAAAATTTCAAAAAATCGATAGTCGTAATATTCGTAAAAGGGGGTTTTCCCGTAGGCGGTTTGCCAGGCTTGCTTGTGGTCTTTAATCCAATTTTGTTGGTAATTTATTTGGGTTTCTCGCAGTGGAAGTCCGCGCGAGCTTTGGTTTATGGGTACACTTAATCCTTGAATGGTATTGGGTGCGCCAATGGAATATCTAGACAGTGGACTTTGTTTTTCGAAATTCTGTGTATCGTCTACAATTACCCTTTCTGCGCACAATGCTTGTTGAAACCACGTTAAATCGGGCAAAATCCACAGGGGCAATTCAATTTCGTTTTGAATGGCTTGAATGGTGTGGATGGGTTTGCGCTTGGTGTGGGGTTTCATTGGAATGCTTTCAAGGGAATTATTGAATTTGGGGGAAAATTCGTTGGGTGGGTAGAGGATCTGGGCAGGAATTGGATAATTCTTTTAGGGTTTGATGGAGTTTGGGATGTTTGGCGTTGGGTAAGATTTCCGCCAACGGATGCATCACAAAATTGCGGTTGTGGAGGTGAGGGTGGGGTATTTCGAGCTGAGGGGATTTGTACTGTATGGAATCGTACAAGAGTATGTCGATATCGATGGTTCTGGGCCCCCATTTTTGGGCTCTATATCGGCCCAATAATTTTTCGATATACAAGCACTTTTGCAGGCAGGTTTCGGGGCTGAACGGGGTGAGTACGGAAAGGGTTTGGTTGATAAAATCGGGCTGATCTTGCAGGCCCCAAGCGGCTGTTTTGTAGTAACTTGACTGTAGTTCTACACGTCCAATATGCTGGCTAATCCAATGGGTGGCTTGATGTAGAAACTGGACGCTATCTCCTTGGTTGGATCCCAAGCCTAAAACGAGTCGTTTATCGATTCTTGACACAAGTGCGAAGATATTCCATCGGCACGAATCGGAGAAAGTAAATATCAATCCTTATTTTTGTTGACTATGAAGAAATTACTTCTGAGTTTAGGGTTGATAGCTTTGTTGCCTTTGGCGGCCCAACAGCGTATTAGTGGATTTGCGCAAGAGAAGACGGCGAATTGGGTGATGACCCGGTTTATAGCGGATCCGTTGAATGTTCGTGAGTATAAATTTGCTAACGGATTAACCTTGTATACATCGAATCAGTCGACCACCAAGCGAGTGTACACCATGGTTGCGGTTAAGACGGGATCTAAAAACGATCCTAGCAGCAATACGGGGTTAGCGCATTATTTGGAGCATATGTTGTTCAAGGGTACGGACCAATATGGGACTTTGGATTGGGGGAAGGAAAAGCCTTTGTTGGCGCAAATTGATGCGTTGTACGAGAAATACAACAAGACTACGGACACGTTGGCAAGGCGGAAGATTTACCGGGCCATTGACAGCGTAAGTGGGTTAGCTGCGAAATGGGCTATTGCGAATGAATACGATAAAATGTGTGGTGCATTGGGGGCTGAGGGTACGAATGCGTTTACATCCAACGATCAAACGGTTTATATTAACGATATACCTAACAATAAGATAGGTGCTTGGTTGGCGTTGGAATCTGAGCGTTTTCGCAATCCGGTGTTGCGTCTGTTTCACACGGAGTTGGAGGCTGTATATGAGGAGAAAAACATGAGTTTGGACCGGGACGATGATCGCGTTTGGGAGACGTTATTTGGTGAATTATTCAAAAAACACAATTACGGACTGCAAACGACTATCGGGACCGTGGAGCATTTGAAAAATCCGAGTTTGGAGGCGATTAGGCAGTATTACAATACGTATTACGTAGCTAACAATATGGCAATTGTGATGTCGGGCGATTTTAATCCGGATTCGGTTGCTGCGGAAGTTTGGAAGAATTTTGCTGGTATGCGTAGGGGTGAGGTTCCTACGTATGTTTACGAATATGAGGACTTACGGAATGTTGAGCGTTCGTTTGATGTATTAGGTCCGAAATCGGAATATTTAACCATTGGATATCGTTTTCCTGGTGCTGGAAGCAAGGAGTCCAAGGCGGCTCAAATGGTTTCTTGGTTGTTGAGTAATAACTCTACGGGTTTAATTGATAAGAATTTGGTAAGAAAGCAAATGGTGTTAAGTGCTTTTGCTGGGGTAGAACAAATGAACGATTATGGGGTGTTTTTATTGATGGGAGAACCGCAAGAGGGACAAACGTTGGATTCGGTAAAAACGCTTTTGTTGCAACAAATGGAGAAGGTAAGAAAGGGTGATTTTGATGAGAAGTTATTGAAATCGATTGTTTTGAACAAAGATATAGATCAAATCAAATCGTTTAAGGAGAACAGGGCGAGGGCATCGTTTTTGATGCAAGCATTTGTATCGGGCAAGACGTATCGGGATGCCTACAATGAGTTGTACGAAATGTCTTTGTTGACCAAAGAAGAATTGGTAGATTTTGCCAATGAGTATTTGAATGCGGATCGAGTGGTTGTTTACAAGCGCAAGGGAGAAAAGCCCGTATCGGCCAAAATAGATAAGCCGGTTATAACGGCGGTGGAGTTGAATCGTGACAAGCGCAGTGACTATGTGAGCAAATGGTTAACGATACCTGCTAAACCTGTTGAGGCTACGGTGGTTGACTTGGAAAAAGAGATTAAAAAAGTACCATTAAACAAAGGCAATTCTGAGTTGCGGTATGTGGGTAATCCCAGCAATCGTTTGTTTCGGGTGGCTTTTCGGTATGAAAAAGGCAGTTGGGCGAATCCGGACTTGAAGATATTGGCGGATTACGTAAATTATGTAGGGGGTGGAGGTTTATCGGCTGGAGCTATTGCGGATAAGATGTATCAGATGGCATGCAGTTGGGAGGTTAAGGTATCGAATTTGTATACCGATGTGGTGGTGAGTGGTCCGGAAGAGAATTTCGACGAGGCGGTTAAGACGGTAGCGGGTGTATGGAAGAACATTGAGGTGAACGATGCGGTTTTGAAATCGTTGATTAGCGATATGATTAAGTCGAGGGAGGATTCAAAAACGGATCCGTCTGTAGTGCGGAGAATGTTGAGCAGTTATGTGATATATGGCCCCAAAAATCCGTTAAATCACGGCAGATCAAATTCGTATTTGCGTGGATTAAAGGCTGCAAAAATGCGAGAGTTGGTATCGGATTTAGGGAAGTCACCGATGCGGGTGGAATACTTTGGAAAGCGCGAAATGCCGGAATTGGTAAAATCTTTGGATGCTGAAAAAATATTCCCGTTCAGTTCGGGTGTATACAAACCGGGTTCGGTTCGAAATGAGATTGCGACGGGGATGTTTATGGAGCAAGAATCGAAGGAACGAATGGTATATTTTGTTCATTTTGAGCAGGTGCAGGCTTCGGTAAATTGGTGGATTCGCGGATCTAAGGAAAAGGAGTCTGAAACCTCTGTTATCAATATGTTTAATCAGTATTTTGGTGGGGATATGAGCAGTGTGGTATTCCAGAATATTCGCGAGGCAAAGGCATTGGCTTATAGTACGTATTGTTTTTTACGATTGCCTGATTTTGGGGGCAGAAATATTGGTGTTCAAGCGTTTGTGGGAACTCAGGCGGATAAGTTTCACGATGCAATATCGGCTATGGAGGAGTTAATGAATAAGATGCCCGAAGATCCACAAGTATTTGCTTTGGCAAAGGAAAGTTTGGTCAATCGCATGAATACATCGGTTACAGACCCTGAGGATTATTTGGGCATGTATACGTATTTAAAAAATCGTGGGTTGAGCACGGAGTTACCAAGTGTTTCGGAGCGAAAAATCACCACGGTGGGGTTGTCGGATATTTCCGATTTTCACAAGCGAGAATTGGTGGGCAAGCCTTGGTCATTGATGGTAGTTGCCGATAAAAAATTGGTTAAGAAATCCGATTTATCTCGTTATGGAAAGGTGGTAGAATTGAGTATGACCGATATTTTCGGTTTTTAAAGGACCTTATGGTTCTTAATTCCGGGAGAATTATATAAGTCTTGCAGGTCTTCCACAGAGAAAAAGTCCTGCAAGGCTTGTAGGTGTCGTTCGTGGTGCAGGTCTGTACAAATAAAATCGTACATGCCTTTTTTCAGCAAGTGATTTGCTGTTTTTTGAACTTCTTTTCCGTAGTAGGGAGTAAGTGAAAGCAGGTTTAACTGCAATTCAAATCCCAGATCTTTGAGGTAATCGTAAAAACCTAGGTTGTTGTGGTAATAAATGTATCTTTCTGGATGCGCTAGAATGGGTTCGTAGCCTTGCATTTGCAATTCGAAGGTTACATGTTCGATATGATCGGGCTTTTGTATGTAGCTGAATTCCGTAAGTATTTTTTGGTTTCCAAAGGTTAGAAACTTAGTTTTCTGTTTCAGTTGACTGCGAAATACATCGTCTATCATGTATTCCGCGATGTACCCGAATTGATAATTGAATCCGTTGGTTGTAGCAAACTCATTTAAAATTGTTGCTGCATTTTGGATGGTTTCGGGATTGTTAGGATGTGTATCGGCGATTATGTGCGGACTACAAATAAATTGAGTAAAACCCAAATCAACCAGTCCTTTTGCAAGGGAAATTGACGTTTCTGCGTTTGGAGATCCATCGTCAATACCGGGAAGGAGGTGGTTGTGAAAGTCTAGCATGCTACAAAGGTAGGTGAGTGGTATTCGACAAATGTCGTTAAAAAGAATGGTTAGCGTGATGAATTTTGCAAAAAGTCACAATTCTTATTCGTCGAATTTGCGAAAAATGCAAAAATAAAATGTAACAAATTGCGTTCTAAGTCCGTATTTTCGTTGCAAGTTGTTGTTTAACAGCTTGAAACTTAGAATTAATAGCATATAATATGAAAAAGAATTTACGTGTTGGAATGGCGGTGGTGGGATTTGGAATGGTAGCTTGGTTTGTATCGTCTTGTGAGACATTTCCAACATCTTCTAATGGTTTAGGCTCATTGGAAACACCCAAATTGCCTTCCACTTTGTTTGATTATTCCTCAGGAACGATCAAGGGTGTATCTTTTGACATCAAGTCGATGTTGCAAATGAATGCATCCAATAAATCTGGTGGGTTTGGAAATATTTTTGTTGACCCCACCTTTGGTTCTACCGATCCTGAATTAATGAAAGCAGCTGAATTGTATTCTAATGCTTCTGTTCAATTGGGTAGAGTATTGTTTTACGACAAGAAATTGAGTTTAAATAATATGGTTTCTTGTGGAAGTTGCCATCATCAATCGGTTGGTTTTAGCGATGCTATGGCTAGCAGTATAGGTTTTGGTGGGCAGAAGACTTCGCGCAACAGTATGGCTATTTGCAATCCAATATTCTTTAACAATATGTTTTGGGATTCCCGGGCTGCCGGAACCTTGGATTTAAGCACAAAGCCTGTATTTAATCACATTGAAATGGGTATGGAAAGTGATGCTATGTTGGAGGAAAAATTATCCGCTGTTTCCTACTATCCACAGCTATTTGCTGCGGCCTACGGAGATTCAAAGGTTACTCGTAACCGCATCAGTATGTCCATTAGTCATTTTCTATCTTCCATGATTACTGGAAATTCTAAATTCGACAAAGTTTCTGCGGGTGCTCAGCAATACACGGCATTGGAGCAAATGGGCCACGATTTATTCTTTTCGGATAGAGCGCGTTGTTCTCGTTGTCATGCGGGTGATAATTTAAGTGCACCGGATATGCCAGGGGGCGCGTATGGCGCACCTACCGTGAAGGGAACTGCTAACATTGGTTTGGAAAGACAATACCAAGATCCAGGTAAAGAAAATGGCAATTTCCGAATTCCATCGTTGAGAAATATAGAATTAACAGGACCTTACATGCACGACGGTCGATTTGCTAATCTAAATCAAGTCATAGATCATTATAGTCATGGTGTGCAAGCGCATAGCCATTTGGATAAGAATCTGAAAGACAATACGGGTAATCCTGTAAAATTGAATTTCAGTGAATTGGAGAAAGATGCGTTGATTGCATTTTTAAGGACTTTAACGGACACTAAGTTTATCAGTGATCCAAGATTTAGCGATCCATTTGCAAATTAATCCGATTGTTTATATTGGCTGGTGTTTCGTTAAATTCGCCGGTCATGGGATTGACTAAAGGTTCATTGGAAGAGGCATCGGCTTTAGTCGCAGTGCGTGTATTGATTCCTTCGGGTGCAGGTGCGCCTGGTTTTGCTGGAATAGTAAAGTGTTTACGTGAGATTCCATCGGTTTATATTGTTGGAGGGGATTCCAAAGAATTTGTTTACGGTAAATCGCTGTCGGATTCTTTTGTTACCATGCCCAGCAGTGATTTGGAGAATGCGTATGTAGAGGCGGTTATATCGGTTTGTAAATCGCACGGCATCGATGTAGTATTGCCTATTACCACGCGTGAGTTATTGGTTTTGGCAAGGCATCGTGTACGGATAAAAACGGAAACGGGGAGTAGCATTGTAGTTAGTGATGAAGTGGCTTTGTTGACTGCTAATCATAAAGGCAGGTTGTATGAATTTGCTTGGACGCACGGCTTTCGGGTTCCGGCATTTTCAATTGTGAGGGATAAGGAGAGTTTTGGAAGAGAAGCAGAAATTTTAGGTGTTTCTTTCAGGGATTTGTGTTTCAAACCTGTTATGGGTAATGGCAGCAGGGGTTTTGGTCGGGTTTTATCGGATTCAGGATACTCCACGGATTGGATTCAAGAGAAGGCGGGGGTATTGCCTTTGCGGAAAGAGGAATGGTTGGAGCGGTTACCTCTGGAATTCACCGAGGGAGAAGAACTTTTACTTTCTGTTTATTTAACGGGTATGGAGTATTCGGTGGATATGCTGTGCGATCGAGGAAGGGTTATTTATTGTATTCCAAGAAGTAGGGATAAAATGATAGGCGGTATCAGTGTTGCGGGAACCTTTTTGAATCATGAACCGTTGATTTCGGAATGTTGTAGATTGGCTGAATTGTTGGGTTTGGATGGTCCTATTGGAATGCAGTGGCGGGAAGATACGAATGGGGATTGTTATTTATTGGAGATCAATCCGCGATTGCAAGGCACTACTTCGGTGCTGTTGTTGGCGGGATTGAACTTGCCTGTTGAAGCTATTCGTTTGGTGTTGGGTAGGAGCGATGGGACAACATTCAGGGATACGAAAGACGGTTATGTAGTAAATAAGGGGTTAGATTTTGGGTGGGGAAGGAGTTTTGTTCGATTCTGGGAAGAGACCTTGTTGTTTGATCACTAAAATCCATTTATATTTGCGAGACTATGACTGAGAAAAAACGCAACACCACCGGATATTGGATCCTATGTTTGGTTAGCGCTTTAGCCCTAACGTATTTTACAATTTTCCTTCCACAGGCGTTTTGGCTTGGACTACCCACATTTTTTGGTGGTCTAGCTATGGCGATGGATTGGGTTTAATCGCGGTAATTCTTTTTATTTGTATTCCAGACCTAGGGCTGGCAAAAAAACTATTGTAAATTTATTGCATCAATTATGGCAAACAACCATTGGTTTGATTTCGAAAAAGACATCGTTGATTTAATCGATCAGCTTGAAAAGACCAAGGAGAGCAATTCAAAAGGGAAGGTTGATCTTTCGGATATGATTGTTACATTGGAAGAGAAGATAAGGTTGGCCAAAGAGGCAACGTATTCCAAGTTAACGGGTTGGCAGAAAGTTCAAATTAGCCGACATCCCAGCAGACCTTACACATTGGATTATATCGAGCACATTGCTACTAATTTTATTGAGTTGCATGGCGATCGGCAGGTGAAGGACGATAAGGCTATTGTTGGCGGTTTTGCTGAGATTGATGGGAGGTCTGTGATGATTATCGGTCAGCAGAAGGGTAGAAATACTAAGGAGCGACAGTTAAGGAATTTTGGTATGCCCAATCCAGAGGGGTATCGCAAGGCTTTGCGATTGATGAAGTTGGCAGAAAAGTTTGGGGTTCCTATTGTTACATTGATTGACACACCTGGGGCTTCACCGGGATTGGAGGCAGAAGAGCGCGGTCAGGGTGAAGCTATTGCCCGTAACCTTATGGAGATGAGTGTATTGAAGGTTCCTGTAATTTGTATTGTTATAGGTGAGGGAGCGAGTGGTGGTGCTTTGGGCATTGGCATAGGGGATCGAGTTCTGATGATGGAGTATACTTGGTACAGTGTAATTTCTCCGGAAAGTTGTTCGAGTATATTGTGGAGGACTTGGGAAAAGAAGGAATTGGCGGCTGAGGCTTTGAAATTATCGGCTACGGATATGTTGGGGAATGGATTGGTGGATGGAATTATTCCGGAACCGTTGGGTGGTGCTCATCATGATCCAAATATGGCTTATAGCAACATTAAGCAAGCCATTTTGGATTCGTTGGATCAATTGTGCGGCATGGATGCGGAAGAGCGGATCGCCAAGCGAATTGATAAATTTTCCCGAATGGGAGTGGTAGTGGAATGAGAAATCGCATCACTGAATTGTTTGGTATCCAATACCCGATTATTCAGGGAGGAATGATATGGTGTAGTGGGTGGGAGTTGGCCAGTGCGGTTTCTAATGCCGGTGGTTTGGGAATCATTGGCAGTGGTAGTATGTATCCTGAAATTTTGAGGGATCAGATTAGAAAGTGCAAAGAAGCTACGGACAAACCGTTTGGGGTAAATGTCCCTTTGTTGTATCCGGATTTGGATAAGCATTTGGAAATTATTGTAGAAGAGGGGATAAATATAGTATTCACGAGTGCAGGAAATCCTGCAAAATATACGGCCTGGTTGAAGGGAAAAGGAATCACAGTGGTGCATGTTGTGGCTAATGTAAAATTCGCGAAAAAATGTGTAGAGGCTGGTGTGGATGCGATTGTGGCAGAAGGTTTTGAGGCTGGCGGGCATAACGGTCGTGAAGAAACTACTACGATGTGTTTAGTGCCCTTGGTAACTAGGCATGTGGATATACCGGTTATTGCGGCTGGTGGTATTGGCGGTGGCGCTGCCATGGCGGCGGCATTTTGTTTGGGTGCAGAGGGAGTTCAGGTGGGAAGTAAGTTTGCGGCAACAAAAGAAAGTAGTGCTCATTTGGCATTCAAGGAAGCTATTGTTTTTGCGGGTGATGGAAGTACGGAGTTGACGCTGAAGGAGTTGACGCCGGTGCGGTTATTGAAGAATGAATTTTATCAACAAGTACAATTGGCCTATAAACAAGATGCAACGGTGGAGGAACTTCAGCAGTTGTTGGGTAGAGGGAGAGCTAAAAAAGGAATGTTTGAAGGTGATTTGGTGGAAGGTGAATTGGAAATTGGCCAGGTTGCTGCAATGATTGACAGTATTCCTTCGGCTGCTGAGGTAGTAAATTCCATGATGGTTGAGTTTCGATCTACGGTTGAGCGATTAACAATGAAGACATTTTAACAACGGTAAACTTGGAAATGGAGAATCGGCACGAAGAATCGTTGAATTTTGTTGAGGGTAGCGTATCAGAAGTTAGTATTTCGATGGAATCTTGGAAGTTGATTTATTGTGCGAGTAGGCAAGAGAAAAAGGTATCGGCGTATTTGCAACAGCGCGATATTGAGCATTATTTACCGCTTGTAAAATCGTTGCGATTTTGGAAGGACCGCAAAAAGTGGGTGGAAATGCCGTTGTTTAATGGATATTTATTTGTTAGGCCCACAGAAGTTCAACGGGATACGGTTTTAACGTTGCCCGGTGTGGTAAAATACATACGTTATAATGGCAAGGATGCATCTGTGGCAGCTGACCAAGTGCAATTGATACGGAGGTTGATTGAGAAAGGATACCAGATGGAGCGGTACGAGGGTGTAGAAGATTTGGAGCGTGGTGATATTGCGGAGGTGTTGGATGGTGTTTTTCGGGGTCAAGAAGTGGAGGTTTTCCACAATACGGAGAAGAACGAGTCGTTTATAATTGTAACGGTAGAGGCTGCAAATCATCGAATTAAGGTTAACTTGCCGAAGGAGATTTTGAAGTTGAAGATTAAAGGCAAGGATCGTACGGATAAAGCTCTCTGGTAAACAATACGCCATGGTAGGAGAAACTATTTTATTATTATCGCCTCATACGGATGACGCCGAACTAGGATGTGGTGCTAGCATTGCAAAGTTTATTCGTCAGGGTAAACGGGTTTATTATGCAGCTTTCAGTGCTTGTGAACAGAGTGTTTTGCCTGATTTTCCTAAAGATATTTTGATCCATGAGGTCAAGGAGGCCACATCAGAATTAGGCATTCGTTCGGAGGATTTGTTTTTATTTCGGTATGAGGTAAGGACGTTTAATTACAAACGGCAGGAGATATTGGATGATTTGATAAAATTGCGTGAGCGGTTAAGGCCTGATACAGTGCTTATGCCTTGTTTGCACGATATCCATCAAGACCATAAAACTTTGGCTGAAGAAGGATTGCGTGCGTTTAAATTTTGCAATGTATTTTGCTATGAGTTGCCCTGGAATAATTTAAATTTCAATACGGCGGCTTTTGAGGTTGTGGAGGAGTCTGATGTTCAGTGTAAGGTAAAGGCATTGGAGCGGTATAAAAGCCAAGCGCATCGCAGTTATGCTAACGAAGAGTTTTTGAGGAGTCAATTGCGGATGCGTGGTGTACAGGTTTCAAGACGGTATGCGGAAGCCTTTGAGGTTGTTCGAATGATTTCTGAGTAAATACATTTATTGTTATTATTTTCGCTACGTATAAATGATTTGAAATGATTTTGAATTGTTTATTAAGTGCTAAATCGTTAAACTCTATGACAACAGCTATTATATCGCCTATAATTTTTATCTTGTTTTTGGGCATTGGAGCCTGGGTTTTTGCCGGTAAGGTGAAGTTTATTCGCCGAAATATTTTATTGGGGCGAGACCAAGATTTGTCGGACAATCCCGCTGCGCGATGGAAGCAGATGCTTTGGGTTGCTATGGGTCAAAGTAAAATGGTGAAGCGTCCGGTAGCTGCTGTTTTTCATTTGTTTGTGTATTTGGGTTTTGTGTTGATTAACATCGAAGTATTGGAAATATTGGTGGACGGGATTACCGGTAACCATCGTTCGTTTTCGGGCTTGGGCAGTATATACAATGTAGCGATTGGATTTTTTGAGGTGTTGGCCTTCTTGGTGATTGTAGCCTGCGTGGTTTTCTTGGCTAGAAGATATGTTACCAAGGTGCCTCGATTGAATAGTTCGGATTTGAAAGGCTGGCCCGTTAAAGATGCTACCATAATATTGGTAGTAGAGATTGTATTGATGGCTGCGCTTCTAAAAATGAATGTGGCGGATCAAATTTTGCAAAAACGTGCGTTGCAGGAACATCTGCAAGTGGTTCAAGCAAGTAACAATGAGCATAAGTTGGTAACTTGTGTAGGGGATGGAGTTGAAATCAGAGCTGGACAGGTTGTTGGAGCCGTTGAAGGTGGGGAAAAAGCTAATGTTGGTGGCGAGCATGAATCCAAACTTGCTCATTATCTGCCGGTGCATCACGAATGTTGTGGTGAATTGATGGGCAGTTTTCCTATCAGTAGTTTTTTGGTGCCTGTGTTTGAGTCATTTGATTCGGACTTTTTAATTTTCGCAGAAAGGGCGGCTTGGTGGTTCCATTTCATCGGCATATTAATTTTTTTAAATTATGTTCCTTATTCGAAGCATTGGCATATCATCATGAGTTTTCCCAATGTGTATTACACGCCTTTAAAACCCAAAGGAGCTTTTGAAAATATGTCGTCCGTAACTACCGAAGTAAATTTGATGATGGATCCTTCGGCTGTTCCTCCGGATGGGTATGAACCCCCCGCCGGTTTTGGGGCAAGGGACGTACAGGATTTAACATGGAAGAATTTGATGGACGCCTACACTTGCACGGAATGTGGACGATGCAGCAGTGTTTGTCCGGCCAATATTACAGGCAAATTGTTATCGCCTCGAAAGATTATGATGTCTACTCGGGATCGATTGGAAGAAGTAGGTAGTGCCTTGGATGCGGGTATAAAATCGGGGTCGGTTGTTAAGGAAGAAAATGGAGGATGGCCTCGAGTTGAAGATGGAAAAGATCTTCATAGTTATATAAGTTCGGAGGAGTTATGGGCATGTACCACTTGCAATGCGTGTGCTGAGGCATGTCCGGTTAACATTAATCCCGTTGATATCATTGTTCAAATGCGTCAGTATTTGGTAATGGAAAAAAGTGCTGCGCCGGGTGAGTTGAATTCGATGTTTACCAATTTGGAGAACAATGGGGCCCCTTGGCAGTTTAACCAAATGGACAAGGCCAATTGGGCTATGGATGCGGATAACGGGTAATTTGTTGTATTTTTGAATCGAAATGAATAATCTACATGTAACCTTGATGTCCTTATTGGGAGGACAAGAGTGGATTTGGATTTTGGTTTTGGTCCTATTGCTTTTCGGAGGTAAGAAGATTCCTGAGCTAATGCGTGGTCTTGGTAAGGGGATTCGTGAATTTCAAGATGCTAAAAACAACGTTAGCACTGAGATTCGCAAGGGAATGGAAGAAGACACCAAAGACAAAAACTAATAATTCCAAGGATTTTGAAGCACTACAGCCGGATTTCGGATATTCGGGAAGATTTGTATGCCGGTAGGGTAACCTGCTTGGATTTGGTTCATTATTACCTTCAAAACATCGATGCGCATGCTCAATTGAATGCATTTTTAGAGGTGTGGAAGGAAGAATCTATCGAAAAAGCAAAGCAGATTGACGAGAAAGTAAAATCTGGAACTGCTGGAAAATTGGCGGGTGTGGTAGTAGCGATCAAAGACAATTTGAGTTATGCTGGTCATAAGGTTTCGGCATCTTCCAAAATATTGGAAGGTTTCGAGTCTATTTATACCGCTACCGCTGTTCAGCGTTTATTGGATGAGGATGCCATTGTGATTGGTAGGACCAATTGCGATGAATTTGCTATGGGTGCTTCCAATGAAAATAGTGCTTATGGACCGGTAAGAAACGCAGCCAACCCTGACAGAGTTCCTGGAGGATCATCGGGTGGAAGTGCGGTGGCCGTTCAAGCTAAAATGGCCCATTGTTCTTTGGGAAGTGATACCGGTGGATCTATCCGTCAACCTGCGGCTTTTTGCGGACTTTTTGGTTTAAAACCCACTTATGGGGTAATTTCTCGGTGGGGTCTATTGGCGTATGCTTCTAGTTTTGATCAAATTGGTCCGATAACACAAAGTTTGGAAGACATGGTGGAATTAACCTCCATCATGGCGGGTGAGGATGGACACGATGCAACCATGATTCAATCCCCGATGGAATACCGTTTACCGGTTGCACCAACCCAGGCAAAATTTGCGGTAATGCGCGATGCAGTTGAAGGCGAGGGTATTGCGGCCGAAGTGAAGTCGAACATGTTGTTGTTAATTTCTCGATTGGAGGAACAAGGGCATTCCGTTCAGTATTTTGACTTTCCATTGTTGGATTATATGGTGCCTGCTTATTATGTGTTAACTACGGCAGAGGCTTCCAGTAATTTAAGCAGATACAGCGGTATGATGTATGGATATCGGAGTTCAAACGCCAAGGATTTGGAAAGTACATTCACTTTAAGCAGGACCGAGGGTTTTGGTTCTGAAGTAAAGCGGAGAATCATGTTGGGTACTTTTGTATTGAGCAGTGATCAGTACGATGCGTATTACGAGAAAGCTCAAAAAGTACGGAGGATCATACAGGAGCAAACCGATGCGGTTTTGATTGATGTAGATGCAATTTTATTGCCAACTACAAGTACAGTAGCTTTTGAATTGGGCGAAAAAGCCAGTAACCCAGTGGCTATGTATATGGCTGATTTATTAACGGTTCAGGCTAATCTAGCGGGTAATCCTGCAATTAGTATACCTGCGGGTTGCAATACGGAGGGTTTACCGATGGGGGTTCAATTGATGACAAAACGTGGCGAGGATCAACAATTGTTTGATTTAAGTAGACTAATTGAGGATACTTTAGCGTTATAGAGTTTTGCCATTTGGTAAGAAATGGTTTGTTAAGTTTGGTATATATGTTACGAGTTCGGGTATTAATATCGTTGTTTTTTATTTGGAGTTGGGCGTTTTCTCAATCGGATATTCAATTAAAAATAAAATCGTTGGAGCAGAAAGGTCTTCCCTATTTCTGGAATGCGGAAATAGAACTTTCTATACGGGATTGGCTAAAGAATGAGAACCAAAGTACAAGTATATTTTTAGGCAGATATTTACACTACGCGAATACGATAAATCCAATACTAACCGAGAAGAATTTGCCTTGGTTTTTGGCTTACATGCCAGCGGGTTCTACGGGATTTGAACCTCGTTATCGGGATGAAGGGGGTAGTTCGGGTATGTGGCCTATGGGATTTACTATGGGTAAGAAATACGGGTTGAAGCAAACGGCATTGTTTGATGAGCGGAGGGATCCGTTGAAGAGCAGTTATGCGGCTTTATCGTATTTGAATGACCTACATATCATTTATAAAGATTGGTTGAAGGCGATTACTGCGTTTCGAATTGGGGCTATCCGGATGAATCAGATTATCCATGAATTGGATGGAGATTTAGATTTTGATCGAATTTATTTGGTGTTGGAACCTGAGGAACGGATTCCCATCATTCAGTTTTATTCGGCCGTTGTAGTGTTAACCTATGCCAAAGACTTTGGGATAAAACCCTTGCCGTATGTGGAATTGCCATCGTCTCAGGTCTTATCAATAAGCGAACCGGTTCCCTTTTCGTTGCTGAATGAAAAGTTGGGTATTGGTTTGATGGAGTTACGGTTATTAAACCCTGAGCTCCGTGCGGATGTTATTCCTTTTATGGGAAGTAATTTTATTTTCCGTTTACCAAAAGAGTATGTGGGTAGATACAATTTAATGCGGGATTCCATACCGGGTTGGATGCAATACTATGGCGGTAAAGAGGCGTCACCTGCGCCTAGACTCCCCAATGTAGTGATTCAGGAAGAAGTAGTTGCTATGGAAAACAAGGACACTTCGGTTTCTATGGAAATTGCCAGCAACGATCAATCCGTGGTGGATGCTGTGGGTATTACCCCGCCAAGACCTAAAACTTCGGAATACAAAGTATGGGTTTATTATCGCGTGAAAGCTGGTGATGCGGTGTATACGTTGAGCGATGTTTTTGACTGTTCGCCGGAGCAAATGAAACAATGGAATCGGTTAAGATCCAATTCCTTGGTGGTTGGAACGCAATTGAAATTTTATATTCCTGCTACGAAGAAGTCGTATTATACCAAAATAAATTCTATGTCAATTTCTCAAAAGAGAAACTTGGCTGCCAAAGACTAATTTCGCTGTATGCCAAGTGTTTGTTCGGCGATTTTAGGGAGAGTTTGCAGGAGTACTTGTCGTTGGATTTTGGGTTTGACGTTGTTGTTGGTTAAACCCGCTGCAGCAGAATTTATTGGGTTGGGAAAGGCGGATACTTCAAGGTTGGCAGCGCCAATATTTGAAAAGACGGATGTGGTAATTGACATTGACGGTAAATTGGGCGAAGCGGTGTGGGGATTGGGAAAATTTACTCCATCGTTTTTCGATGAATTGCCTGCGGGTTGGAATGGGAATTTTCAACAGTATTTTCCATACGACACGTCCAATTCTGAGACCAGAACGGCGTTTAAATTATTGTATTCGAATACAAATATTTATATCGGTGTAGTTTGCGAGAACAGAAATCCTTCTAAGAAATTTGTTATTAACGGATTGAAACGAGATTTCAGTGTAACCAACACGGACGGTGTAGTGGTGACGTTATCGACGTTCAATGACGGTCAGAATGGGTTTTCGTTTGGAGTGAGCCCTTACAATACGCAGCGCGAGGGTTCTGTTGAAAATGGAGGTGGTTTTGGTGTTACCACGGCATGGGATCAGGTCTGGTTTAGTGAGACGTATATTGGGGAGAATTATTGGTTGGCGGAGATTATGATACCGTTGAAAAGTATACGGTTTGTACCTGGGGTGTCTACGTGGTCTGTAAATGTGTCGAGATTTGATTTAAAAAACAACGAAATTTCAAATTTCAGCAGAGTACCTAGAAATTTTAACGTGAGCACCTTGGTTTTCACTCGACCCGTAGGATTTTCGGAAGGCAGTAGTCCAAGCAAGAAATCTAGAAACTTGGTTTTGGTTCCTTATGCATCAGGAAATGGGTTTCAAGATAAAACGGGCAGTCCGCGTAATTTCACGCCTAAACTTGGGTTGGATGCTAAGGTGGGGTTAAGTAAGAGTTTGAACATGGACATTACGGCCAATCCGGATTTTGCCCAAGTAGATGTAGATGTGCAACAAATTAATTTAACCCGTTTCAGTTTGTTTTACCCTGAACGGAGGCAGTTTTTTATAGAGAATTCGGATTTGTTTGCTACGTTTGGATTTCGGCAGATACGACCATTTTTTTCTCGGCGGATTGGATTGGGTTCGGCGGGTACGGTTCCCATTGTAGGAGGTGTTAGGATCAGCGGTAAGCTGGGTACGGACTGGAGAGTTGGGGCTATGAATATAAGTACGGCCGGGGTTCCAGAATGGCGGGAGAAGGCTGTTAATTATTCGGTTTTTGCATTGCAAAAGAAGGTATTTGCAGCTAGTACGGTGGGGGTAATTGGGGTGCACGACCGAAAGATGGATACCAGCGGAGATTACAACACAATATTGGGGGTGGAGTACAATTTGTTGTCAAAGGATAGTAAATGGGGTGGAAAGGCTTTTGTACAAAAATCGGATTACAAGGGTTTGGCGATGGGCGATGGATTTGCCCATGCAAGTTGGTTAAGGTATCGGGATTTACGCTGGTTTTTGATGTGGAATCACGAGTATGTGAGCAAAGATTTTCGTGCACGAACGGGATTTGTGCCGCGGATTGCTAATTACGATACCAATGGCAGGGTACGGTTATTTGATTACTGGCGATTGGAGCCTGAAATAAAGCGCACTTGGTATCCCCAGGGGTCTAAACTGTTAAACAACTATTCGCTGATGGTCTATAATTCAAGTTATTATGACAGTGCGATGGGAATGACGGAATCGGAGAGCGAGATGGCTTTGGATTTGAGTTTGCAGAATAGCGCTGTGATTCATGTAAGTTTGGATAATTCGTATCAGCGGTTGTTCATTCCGTTTAAACCTTTTGATGATTTGCCGGCATTTTTTGGGGAATATCGTTGGTGGTCTATTCACAGTGAGTTCACTACCAATAATCGCAAGCCGGTCTATTGTTTTGCGGAAATTTCGCATGGCGGTTATTTTACGGGAATGAAGTCTGAGTTTGCAGGCGAAATGTTCTATCGACTGCCGGCATTGGGGAAGAGCGAATTGCCGAAATGGGTTTTAAGTGCAAACTGGAATCGGGTAGTTGTTCGGGACGATCAGGGTGGTGGTGATGCGGTGAATTTGCTTGGGTTGAAGGCGGAGCACAGTTTCAATACACTTTGTTATTTAACGAGTTATTTCCAATACAACAGTCAGGCCGAGCGCATGAATATCAATATACGGTTTCAATGGAGGTACAGGCCAATGAGCGACCTATTTGTGGTGTTATCGCAAAACTGGAATCAGTTTCCAAGTACTACGAGTTTAGAATCGTATTATTGGGCTGCGCGCAGCCGTAGTGTAGCGGTGAAGTGGGTGTATTGGTTAAATCGGTAGGGTTGGGAGTTTGGTGAGGCAATGTGTATTTAACCTTGGATTTTGGTTTTAAAATCCGTCTCCGTCTAAAATATTACCAAAACCACCGAGTATGGATCCTTCTTCTCTTCTACCACCTGGGGAGCCGTAGCTCAAGATCTTTCCTGCCAATCGAGAAACTGGCAAACTTTGAAGCCAAACTTTTCCGGGGCCGCGTAGAACAGCAAAAAACAATCCTTCGCCACCAAATATTGCGTTTTTAACACCTTTTACCATTTGGATATCGTAATCCACGTTGCTAGTAAAAGCTACGATACAACCTGTATCAACGCGTAAAACTTCGCCTGCTTGTAATTCTCTTTCCAGGATATAACCACCTGCATGAACGAACGCTAATCCATCGCCTTCCAACTTTTGCATGATAAATCCTTCGCCACCAAAAAGGCCGGTGCCTAATTTTCTTTGGAATTCAATTCCTACGCTTACTCCTTTGGCTGCGCAAAGGAAGGAGTCTTTTTGACAGATAACTTTGTTCCCTAATTGTTGTAAATCCAGGGGTACAATTTTTCCGGCATATGGACCTGCAAAGGTTACGCGGGCTTTGTTGTAGCCCATGTTGGAGAAGGCGGTCATGAATAATGATTCACCGGTTAATAAGCGTTTTCCAGCGCTCATCAATTTTCCGAGGAAGCCTGAATTTTGTTGGCTACCATCGCCAAAGACTGTTTCCATTTCGATGCCATTGTCCATGAACATAAAGGATCCGGCTTCCGCCATAACGGTTTCTTGTGGATCAAGTTCAATTTCAACGCATTGCATTTCTTCTCCGAAGATGCGATAATCGATTTCGTGGTTACTTCTCATGGTATTATGGGTTGCTTGCAGTAATTTTTTTCAGTGCTAAAATAGAGAAATCCGTTTTCTCGGCGCGAATGGTGTTGGTTAAATACCCTAGGCCTGTAATTTCCATGTCTACGGTATCGCCGTCTTGTAGCCATTGTTCGGGGTAATTGGGGTCGTTGAGTTTGCCTGTACCATTAAGTTCCAAGAAACATCCGGTTCCTACGGTACCTGATCCGATAACATCTCCAGGGTAAATATCCACCCCGTAGGCACATCGTTCTACAATTTCAGCGAAGGTCCAATCCATATCGCCCATGTTACCTTCACTCACGAGTTTGCCGTTTACCCAACATTTCATGGTTAGGTTGTAATTGTTGCCGGTATGGCCGGGTTTGGCGGGAATTTTAAACGATTCCAATTCGTCTGGGGTCACCAGCCATGGACCAATGACGGTGCTGAAATCTTTTCCTTTGGCTGGACCCAAGTTGAGCAACATTTCTTCCATTTGGAGGGTACGCGCACTCATGTCGTTCATGATCATGTAACCAGCGATGTATTCATCGGCCTGTGCTGCCGTGATGTTGCGTCCTTTTTTACCGATTACGATTGCGGCTTCCAATTCAAAATCGAGTTTCCGAAAATGATCGGGCATGCAAGGAATTTCACCAGGGCCTTGAATGGCATTGTGGTTGGTGAAATAAAAGATCGGGTATTGATCAAATTCTGGAATCATGGGTACTCCGCGATTTCTTCGGGCGGCTGCTACGTGCTGCCTAAATGCATATCCATCCCGGCAGCTGCTGGGGTTTGGCACGGGTGCTAGCAGTTGGGCGTCTATTAAAACGGTGGCTAGATCTGCGTATTTTCCTGTTTTGATGTCGGCTTCAACGGATTTTGCTAAGTTGGATTCAACTTCCCAATTTTCCAACATGGATTTCATGGTAATGCTGATGTTGGGATTGATAGCGTTTAGGGGATAAATATTATTGTTTACGAGAATGCCGGTTTGTGGGGTATTCTGATAATGGTAGGTTACCAATTTCATAAATACAAAAATACGAAAATTACTGGGCAAAATAGCGGGTGTTTATCGGGTATATTCTTAATTTTACCGCAATATATCATCGGCTATGTCGAATAAAAAAAAGGTATTGATTACGGGCAGTAACGGCTTATTGGGACAGAAATTAACCGATTTGTTTGTAGGCCAACAGGCATGGGAGTTGGTGGCAACGGGAGTGGGTTCAAATCGACACCCGTTGGATCCAAACACTGGAAAGTTCCGGTACATTTCCTTGGATATCACGGACGAATTGTCGGTTAAGGCGGTATTAACAATGGAATTGCCGGATGTGGTGATTCACACGGCGGCAATGACTCAGGTGGATGATTGTGAATTTAAGAAGGAGGAATGCGTTGCATTGAACATCACGGCGGTGGAGCGGTTGGCCAAATTATCCACGGAATTGGGATTTCATTTGGTGCACATAAGCACGGATTTTATTTTCGATGGTACGAAGGCGATGGTGACGGAGGACGAGCTTCCCAATCCATTAAGTTATTATGGATGGAGCAAGTGGGAAGGCGAGAAGGCGGTGATGGAATATGCCAATTCGTATTCGATTTTACGCACGGTGTTGGTGTATGGAAAGGTAGCCGATATGAGCAGGACGAATATTGTGTTGTGGGCTCACGGAGCCTTGCGGGACGGGAAGAAGGCCAATGTAGTTACGGATCAATTTCGGACGCCTACGTTGGCGGAGGATTTGGCCATGGGATGTTTTTTAGCTGCGGAGCAACGGGCCCAAGGAATTTATCATATAGCGGGTAAGGACTATATGAGTGTGATAGAATTGGTGGAGCGGGTGGCGAAGTTTTATGGTTTCAGCACCGAACATATCACCCGCGTAGACAGTTCTACGTTAAATCAACCTGCAAAAAGACCACCCGATACCGGACTTTCGATCGAAAAAGCACGCAAAGAATTAGGGTACGAACCCCATTCGTTTGAGGAGGGTTTGGCGTTGTTGTCGTTGTAGCGCCAGATACAATTGTCTGATGAGGATAGAAATTGGGGTTAGATTTTATCGTCCATGACAATCGTCCTTAAAATTGGTTAAACATTTTCTTACATTTGTTGCAATAACTGTTCAATAATTCATCCTATGGAAATTCGTGCACCTTTCAATTTAAACAAGTGGATTGAGGAAAACAGACACTTGTTAAAACCACCTGTAGCCAATAAAAATTTGTATCCCGAAGGAACCGATTATATCGTTATGGTTGTTGGCGGTCCCAATTCTCGAAAAGATTATCATTACAACCAAACCGAAGAGTTGTTTTATCAGTTGGAGGGTGAAATCACTATAAAAACTCAGCAAAATGGTAAGCGAGTGGATGTGAAGTTAGGTCCTGGCGACATGTTTTTATTGCCACCAAACATTCCACACTCCCCTGGCAGAACGGAGGGAAGCGTGGGCATAGTAGTGGAACGGGTAAGAGTAGGTAAAGGATTCACCGATGGGTTGCTTTGGTTTTGCGATTCTTGCAATACGAAGTTGCATGAGGCTTACTTTGAATTGAAGAACATTGAAACTGATTTTTTAAGTCATTTCAATCAGTTTTATGATTCCGAAGAATTAAGAACCTGCAAACACTGCGGAGAAGTTTTGCAAAAGCCGCAATAAGCAGGTAAATGCTTAACTTTGCAATCCTCTTATGAGTGATGCCATTAAACACGAATGCGGGGTAGCATTTATTCGTTTGCGCAAGCCGTTGTCGTATTACCGAGAAAAGTACGGAACTCATTGGTATGGTCTTACCAAGCTTCAATTTTTGATGACCAAGCAATTGAATCGAGGGCAAGATGGTGCAGGTATGGGGGTAGTGAAGTTAGATCCTGCCTACGGAGACCGGTATTTAGCCCGTAAGCGCAGCGCATCAAAAACAGCACTTTCCGATATTTTCGAAGAAATAGCCAAGGCATTCGAAGAGATTCCATTGGCTTATCGCGACGACGAGGCTTATTTGAAAAAGCATTTTCCCTATGCAGGAGAATTGTTGATGGGGCACTTGCGTTATGGCACGTACGGTGGAAATAGCATAGAGAATATCCATCCTTTTTTACGTCAAAACAACTGGATGGCCAGAAACCTAATGTTGGCCGGAAACTACAACGTAACCAATACAGAGGAGTTGTTTAATCAGCTGATAGAACTGGGTCAACAACCCAAGGAAAAGAGCGATAATGTGTTGATGCTGGAGAAGATTGGTCACTTTATCGATGAAGAAAACCAGCGATTGTTTGGAATACTAAAAGCCCAAGGGTATACGAATTTAGAAATTACCACCAAGATCAAGGAAGAATTATCCTTGGTGAATATACTGAAGCGCAGTTTTAAAAGTGTAGACGGTGGATACAACATGATTGGATTGTTGGGCCATGGGGATGCATTTGTGATGCGTGATCCTAACGGTATTCGACCTTCGCACTACTACATAGACGATGAGGTGGTGGTGGTAGCCAGTGAACGCGCGGCCATTCAAACCGCATTTAATTTGTACCCAGAGCAAATTCAGGAACTTGGTCCGGGCAATGCTTTGATTGTAAAGAAATCAGGAGCCGTAGAGGAGGTGAATATTTTGGAACCTTTGGAGCGGAAGAGTTGCAGTTTTGAACGAATTTATTTTTCTCGAGGTAACGATCAGGACATTTATGCCGAGAGAAAGGAATTAGGTCGTTTGTTAGCCGATCCAGTCATGCAATTGCTTGGTAATGATTTGGTTAACACGGTTTTTAGTTATGTTCCCAATACGGCGGCTACTAGTTTCTATGGTTTGATTGATGGAATTCACGAAATCCGCAGGCGTTTGCAGGCCGAGGCATTGGCTAGCATTGATGTTGCGAATAATCCCGAAAAGGTAGAAGAAATATTGAGTTGGAGACCGCGTAGGGAGAAGATTTTGGTGAAGGATGTGAAGATGCGCACATTCATTACCAACGATAACGACCGAGAAGATTTGGTGGGTCATGTTTATGATATCACCTATGGCGTTGTAAAGAGTTGGGAAGATACGCTGGTAATCATGGACGACAGTGTGGTTCGAGGTACAACATTGAAGACCAGTATTTTGAAAATTCTAGACCGATTGGAACCTAAGCGCATCATTTTGGTTAGTTCGGCACCCCAAATCCGATACCCCGATTGTTACGGAATCGACATGAGCAAATTGGGAGATTTTGCTGCTTTTCGGGCGGCTGTAGCATTGATAAAGGAAAGAGGCATGGAGGATTTGCTGCAGAAAATCTACCAGAATGCATCGGCGGAATTATTGAAACCTGCTGAACAGCAAGTGAATGTAGTGAAGCAATTGTACGCACCATTCCAAGACCAAGAGATATCGGACAAAATAGCTGAAATGGTAAAGCCCAAGGGCATGCGGGCTCAGTTTGATATTTTATTTCAATCTGTAGAGAATCTCCATACAGCTTGTCCTAAGGATTTAGGCGATTGGTATTTTACGGGGGATTTTCCTACGCCTGGTGGAACTCAAGTGGCCAACCGAGCGTTTGTTTATTACATGGAAGGTCGCAAAGAGCGAGCGTATTAAGTTGTTGTTGATTGGATAATTTACCAATCCCCCAAGCGGGTTGGTTTTGATTGCGAGGATTTTATTATTTTTGCCGTAATCCTATGAGCACATTAAACGAGGTTATCGACCAATTAAAGGATCAATTAGAGAAAAATCTTCAGCACACCGCGAGTGAATTTAATCGTATTCGTGCGGGAAAGGCGAATCCGATCATGTTGGAAAGTGTTATGGTAGAATATTACGGTGCATTAACTCCCTTGGCTCAGGTGGCCAACGTGGCTACGCCCGATGCGCGTACGTTGAGCATTCAACCTTGGGATAAGAGTTTAATTCGGCCAATTGAAACGGCCATTATCAATAGCAATTTGGGATTTGCCCCTCAAAATGATGGGGAATTTATTCGCATTTCTATTCCGCCATTAACCGAGGACAGACGAAAGGAGTTGGTAAAAAAGAGCAAGGCGGAATCTGAAAATTCGAAGATCGGTATTCGCAATTTGCGTAAGGATGCGAACGAGCGAATTAAAAAATTGCAGAAAGATGGGTTAAGCGAGGACGATGCCAAAGCAGGCGAGGAGCGTGTTCAGAAATTGGTGGACGGGTATATCGTTAAAACCGAAGCTCTTTTGGCGGAGAAAGAAAAGGAAATCATGACGGTATAATC
>JACCDP011285386.1_pt1 | contig 29140 bp, 38 predicted proteins | sample 7445841 | NCBI WGS metagenome assembly JACCDP01 (sample SAMN15323441, study PRJNA562643) | freshwater metagenome | isolation source: river surface water | place: USA:Blue River Watershed | collected 2017-08-17 | reverse complement strand
TTTACTTGCAACTTCTAAAGTAGCAGCCTAACCAAGTTAGGTCCTACCTCGGGTCGACGTACATATAACCTAGGAACAGAAGTACTTAAGGTGTAACACCACCTTAGAGTGTTGGAGCAAACTTGACGGCTCTTGAAAATCCGGTTAGGAACAGTGTTGTAGGTTTTCTGAAATTAATCTTCTATTTGTCAGTTGAGAACCAATTGAATAAACGTGTAGTCCATTTACGATATGGCGAGCAAGACACGGGTTCGACTCCCGTCACCTCCACCATAGTTAAAAACCCCTCTAATTCGAGGGGTTTTTTATTTTAATAAGTCAATAAAGGTATTAGCCAAATCTTTATGTCCGTTTCGACTATAGTGAATGTCAGGTATGTTACCATTAGTTTCTTGACTAATTGTTTCATAACTATAATACGGAATAAAGAGTTTAAAACACTCTTTTTTGTGGTTTGTTGTGTTATATTCAACACAATTAAAGGTGTTATAAAAAGGTCCTAAAACATCCAATGGACATAATTCCACATTAATCCCGAATACCCTTTTACCTGATTTAACCATCGACTTTATTTCTTCAATATCAAATGGTTTTGTTAAATCTAATAACACATCACAACTTCTACCAATGGCGTTTTTTATATCAACATCTAAATTTTTCCAAAATCGGGCCATCATAACATTTCTATGTTTTTGATTTTCTTCAGACCATATCGCGTCGGAAACATTTGTTGACGGAGACACCCAAGACCAATGATACACCTTAACATCTTTCAATAATTCATTGATAACCCTGATAAAATTTTCTAACTCTTTCCAATGTATATTATATGAGTCTCTATTGATTGCAATTTCTTGTGTGGTCGATAATTCCACATCATCATTTTGTTTTGGGTGAGGAGTGTTAGGTAAAATATCTACAAATCTATTTTGGTGATTTGCAATTCTAAATCGATTAATTGCGGTCCAACCAAAAATTACAATATCTTCTTTTGATATATTTTTTTTATTTTCTAAGAAGGTATCAAATATCGTATAATTTGAACATCCGCCAATTGCATAATTTTTTAAATCGAAATCAAAATGATTGGAAATTATTTCTGTATAATTTTCGGGAACCTCACCAATATAGTCCATATATTTTTTTCCCCAAGCAGAACCTCCTGATTGATGTGATTTAAATGTTTGAGTGAAAGAATCACCGAATGTGTGAAGTTTTATCTTATTTAACATTACCGTTTATAGTAAATAGGTATAAACGAACAAAGAGGTCTTTAGGACCCCTTTGCCGAGATTGAATACCTCCTTTCGTTTTTTCAAGTATTATCGTTTAATGGTGACCAAACCATCAAACTCTAATAATAAATATCTGAATTAAACGAAACGTGCTAAACTTTTTAAAACATTTAAACCAACAAATGAACCAGCTCCACCTAATAAATTTCCAATACCTGATTCTTTTTCAGGTTCTGGTTGTGACATTGCTTGTTGTTCTTCAGGTGTTGTTGCTTGATTATAGAATTGTGCAAATTGTGGATTTTTCATTAACTCATCAGCTTGTTGTGGGTCTGCCATTGCTCTTTCTAATGATTCAATATTAGGGAATCCTAAAGTACCTAATAAGTTACTTCCAAATATTAATTTTCTAACTGCATTTTTTCTATCTAATCTACCCTTATAAACAACATTCCACCATCTTGATAAAAAATTACTCGGTGCAACTCCACCAGTTTTAATTAAATATTTTTGTAATGCTCTGTCTTGAAATGTTTGTTTCATTGTTTTTCCAACACCTCTCTCCAATGTTGAACCAACCTTTGCGGTTGTGTTTGTTACAGTGCTACTAATCTTCCCAAATAAACCTTTTTGGTATGCTATTGCCCCTGAAAGAGCCTCCGCACCTTGTGGTGTTTTCTTTCCTACTTGAGCAACTAATTTATTTATTGCAGGGTTATCCATTTGTTTACCAATCTTGGCATACGCAGCTCTTGCTTGTGGATTTTCAGCTATGAATTTAGTAAATGTAGATGCGGTTTTAAATGCACCTGCAGCTTTACCCATTCTTAAGAATGGTTTTACTATAATATCACCCACTGTTGGTATTAATGCTAATAACATTAAACCAGCCTCAATTTTTCTACCCTCTCTCCAATATTTTATAATTAAAATAGTATCTGCAACCTCACCGATTACAGGTATAAAACCCGCAACCAATAAAGCATTTTCCCAAAACCCTTCATTAATATCCTGAGGTTGTATTTCAAACATCTCAGATTTTACGTAATTTTTATCTTTTATCTTTTCCATATTGCTGCGCAAAGTTTTTCACCCACTTTTTCTCCGATGTTGGATTGTGTTATTACTTCATCTAAAACGTTACCTAATCCCAAACCTAAAACATCACTATTTTGGTCAAATAATTTAACATCCTTTTCACCAAATTGAAGATATCTAACGATACCTGCCATTAGACCATCTGATATTTTAGGCATTCCTGATGTACAACTTTCTGGACTTTTGAAAAGTCTTAAAAGTTCTCTTGGGTCAGTTTGTTCTAAAAATGCTGCTAAAAAGTTTGCCGCGCCTTTACCAACACCTAAATTAACAAGAACCCATCTAATTACTTGTTCTTTAATCATACCCAAACCACCACCAAAAAGAGCATCTAAAATATTTGTACTACCATAGATGTCTTTAGCAACGTTTCCTCCTCCTTGTAATAATTTATCAGTAAACATATTTTCGGCAATCTGTTCGATTTCCTCAATAGAATAACCTTCATCAAGAAGTTTAGCGGATGTTTGAATGTAACTATGGAAAAAGAAATTCGTATCGTCAATATCATTAAGTGGACTTAATGACTCAACAAGATTATTCTTTCTCTTTTTAATTAATTCTTCTCTAATTAATTTGTTAATATCGTTATTCATTATGTTATTGAGTTTTTAACCATACATACTTAGAACCATATCTTTTCATATCCTCAAGTTGTTTGATTCTGGTATAACCCATACCTTTAAGTACGTTATCTAATTTTCCTAATTGTAAATCGTCCAAATCAGGTCCTTTATATTTTATTCTATTATTACCATCTTCACCGATAATGTTACCATTACTTCTTAATGCGTTATAAAATACATCATCACTTACCTCGGGTGCTTTAATATCAGGTAATTTTAAATTACCAAGATTTATTTGTGCTTGTTTAATATCTCTTGGTGCTAATTTGATAGGTTCTGCATTAAGTCTTTTAGTTGGTTCCGTTGTTTTACCACAAGTTTCCAATATTTTGATATAATCAGGTTCTGTAAGTTCAGTACTTGTATATCCTTTATCTGCTAATGCTTTTTGTGTTAATGGACCAAAATTACCTGTTTGATATTTTAATTCTAAACCTAAACAATTCTGTACTTCTCTAATTTTATCGCTCTTACATCCAAATTTCATTGGGAAACTTGTACAAGGAGTGAATTTTGATTTTTTCTTTTCTGGTTCGGGTACTGGATTGGTTTTCTTCTCACCATCCCAATCAATGTGTACGCCGTTATAATCAACCTCATTCAATTCATTTTCAGCTACCGATGCTTTTATTTGACCCGCTTTACAATAGTAGTTACCTCTAACTGAAAGGTCACCTGAAATTACTCTACCATTTGGCCAGAAAGTCAAACCACCTTTACCTTTAGATTTTTCATCAACTCCATCAGGTATTTTAGCAATTGCAACATCACCCGTTCCAATTCCAAATGTAACACCAGGTAAGTTAGCGATACAATCACCAAGTACTTGGTCTTGACCTTTCTCATCCCCTTTATCACCAAATAATAATTCGTACGCTCCGTATCCTGCCAATCCATATAATGCTAATTGTTTTGGACTAAGTCTGCTTTTTAATCCTTGAATCTTTTTTAATACACCGTCTTTATAATTTTTAACTGTTTCTTTTGCTTTGTTCCATCTATCTATGATTTTTTGACCTCCAGGTCCTGGTGCTTGAACTTTATTTGGTGTTGGTGTAGGTGTTTTTCCTGCATTAGGATTTAATGATGGGTCGCCACCTTTTTTTCCTTTAAATTGACTAACAACTTTAGTTTCCCCTGAAGCTTTTTGAGCTGCACTTCTTAAAATATCATCAGCTTGTTTTGCTTCTAAGCCATAAGATTTCATCAAAGTCTCTCTTGCAATTTTCAATTTAGCGGGGTCAGCCGGCATTACAGTTCCTTTAGGGAAAGCCAATTTTCCCATTTCTTGTACTCCTTTGGCATCAGTTAAAAATCCTTTTATTTTAAGAGCAACTTCAGGAACCTTTTGAACTTGTTTTAATATTGCGAATTTATCTGCAAGATTTAGCGCACCAACACTACCGGCTTCAGCTTCAAGGGCCTTGATTAAATCATCAGAATTCTTAAATTTAGCCAATGCAGGTACTTCAGTTTTTAATGTCTGAAAAAGTGCGGGTTCTGCCTTTAATGTGTTTGCTAACAATTTAGCATCGGCAGCTGCAACCTTTGTGATTTGCTCATCTACATCTTGAGGATTTTCAGTTTCATCAACTGAAACATCTTCAGATTCGTTAAGTTTATTTTTAACTTTTTCATCGGCTTGTTCAACCAATGAAATCATTTTTCTAATTAAATTTGCATCTTTGTTTTCCATTTTTTATTGTTTCATTTGTGATAATGCTGCAGCAATTGATGGGTCGTTATCAATTGATGCTTTTATAGTTTCGTCGTCAAACGACTTTCCAACTTGTTGTGCTAATTGTTGTTGTTGTTTCTCCGCTCTATTTTTTGCGTAGGCATCTACCCCCATATGTATACCTTGACCTAAAGCATACATTGAACCTCCCATAATTGCACCTTTACGAGCTGCAGCCATTTTTTGTGCTCTCGTAGCGGCTTGCCAAGGTTTTGTTATATCTTTTTTAATACCGGTTTGAACTTGTTTAAGTAATCCAGGTTGTTTTGTTGCTCCTGTAGCTGCAGGTGCAAACATTTTTGTAATGTCATCGAAAATTTTATTAAAACTACCTTTGAAAGATTGAATCATTTTAGATGCACCTGAACCAAAAATACTACCTAACCATTCGATTGGTTTTACCATAAGACTAAAAATACCCTTTGCTCCCTTTCCAAGAACATTAGTTATTGTTGATAAAATAGCTTTAGGTAACTTAGCAACAGCACCTCCTGCGGTTTTAAATGCCGTTAGAGTTGCTTTAGCCGCCCCTGAAAACGCAATACCAATTACACAAACAAGTAAATCGACATAAGTCCAAACACTTTTTGAATCGGATTTACCACTGATTAATTTATATACTTTCCAAATAAGTAATGCTCCCCATAAAACCGCCCCCGCTACTTTACCAACACCAATTGCCGTTAACGCTGCGTCCACCGCAATACCCACAGGATGTAAAAGAACGGCTTCTAACTTATCAAAAAACCAAGGTAGTCCTTTATTTAAAATCCAACTACCTGCATCTTTTAATCCTTGGAACGCTTTACCCGCAACTTCTTTTGTTTTGTCCCAAAGTTTCCCCGCACCTGATTTAATATCATCCCATATACCTTCAATAACAATTGGAGATTGTTCGTTTATTTTATTTTTAACGAATTCCCAAGATTCCGAAATTAATTGTTCAGTTCTTAATGTGTCCTCAGATTCAAAAATTAAATTCTGACCATATCTAACCTCAAATTCCATAATGTAGTTACTATTTCCACCCATCATAGGATAGATTAGTTCTTTCATTTTTTTGAATAGGTCAGTTGATTCAAATAAGTTTTGTCTATGTGAAAATAAAAATTGTGTTTTGAACATCTCACAAACAAAAATGGGATTAGGAGAATCGACATCGGTATGTATACCTGTAGTGATATCCACTATTCGATTTCCCATTTGTAGAAATCTTAAGTCTTTTGATACTATGAATTCATCCATTTTTTTGTTGATATTACTATAAATATCAGGTATATATTAATTATTTCAACTTATTAGCTTTACCTCTTTCTTTGACCCTATCTTCCATCTTTCCGTTCCCGATTGGATTTGCAGGTCCTCTAGTGACTCCACTTTCCCAAACACCCACTTCAGGGTATCCCTCACCACCACTTTGTGTTGATGAAGTACCTGCTGAAGGTTCAGCCGCTGCGGGGTCATCTTGTTCACTAACCTCTTGATTTATAGAGGATTTTACCAATTTTTCTAATTGTTTTTCGGATAGTACTATTTTCATACGTTAATAAATAGTAAAAAATTTTTTGTATATCCAAAAAAATACCTAATTTTGTTGAAAATATAAAGATATGAGACGTATTATATGTTTAATAATGGTTATACTTCTTACGGGATGTGAGAAGTATGAATTACCAAGTAATCCACAATTTAATCTAAATGGTAGATGGGACGTGGTTGATATTGACGTTGTTATAGATAAAGTTAATTACGGTAGTGAAGTATTCGTTGTAAATGAGGACAGGGCGGCCGTGAACAATTTTTTAGTCACCGGAATTAATTCAAATAATCAATTGATGTTAACCCAAGATTACTTCGGAACAATAATTAATCGTAGGTTTGATGTTAGCACAACCAAATGGGAATTTGATTACAATAAACTCAGAATAAAAGACAGTGGGTCAGATGAGTGGATGGAAGTTTGGTTTCCTTGTCTATATTGTAAAGAACAAACAATAATTGAAACTGATTATAATGGTCAAAAGACTCGTTATACTTTCGATGTTGATACAAAACATTCAATGCCGTCGAATGTATTAAAATTAACAAGTCAAGTTTTCTACACTAACATTATGATTAACGGAAATCAATACGAAAAAGCAATAGAATCTCATTTGGAGATTACTTTACACAGATATTAAAGGTCGTAAATTGTTGGGTCGATTTTTGAGTACATCTTTATAAATTGTCCCGCCTTTGCATTTGCCTCATCTTCAATTTCCCCACCAATATCGGGCGGTTTTACTTCTAATCTACCCTGTTCAAATTGTTTGTGATGTGTCATTTCGTGTGCAATACTCCTTAAAACATCAACTAATGCACGATTTTTCCTACAAACCTTTATGATTTTATTTTCTTTGGTATAATCGTAGTTTGCAGTAGTTTTTAGACCATCACGATTGTTTTTAACCACAATCGTTGGAGTTTCCTTCAAATCCAATTCTTTGGACACAAATTTGACAAAGTTTGTCAGTTTCTCTTTATCTTCAATACTAAGACTCATAATAATAAATATTACAAAATTGTTTCACTTGGTAAATCATTTTCCTTAAGGTACTGATTTACTACATCCTTAACAAAATTTTCATCAATATCCTCCATATCAGGTTCCTCAATTATTTCTGGTGAGTAATACTCAATATCGTCATAATCAAGTTCCAAAATTCGATAAAACTTGTCCTTATCTTCTTTCGTGGAAAACTCAACGTATAGTCTCCTACTATGTTCGTTGTAATAAAATTCGTGTATTGTCATTGTTTGTCAACAATGATAAGTATTGTGTTAAATTCGAAAAGTTAGGCCATATTTGAATGGACCTTTGTTGGATTAAACGCAATTCCTCCTGAATCTAATACTTCATAATGTAAATGTGGACCTGTGGAGTTGCCAGCATATTGAGCACCTTTAGCTCCTCCTGTATAACCGATAAGTTGACCTTTTTTAACTTCGTCACCGGTTTTAACCACCCATTTTGAACAGTGACAATATTTTGTTTGTAGACCAATACCGGGGTGTCCTAATTTTATAAACCCACCACATCCGTTTGGTGTTGTGTCGCCCGCTCTTAAAACTTTTCCATCTGCAGGTGCATAAATCGCTGTACCAACTGCTGCATTTATATCAACACCTTTGTGGTTTTGAGAAGCCGAACCACCAATATTTCTATATCCAAATTTACTCACAACTTTATGTGTTGGTCCTAATGGATGCATTAAATCAGTTCCTGTAGGTATGTTAGGTGCAAATTCAGGAGACCCTCCACCCGAATAACCACCACCATCATCTGATTTACCACCAAGAGCACCTGCAACTGTGGCAAGTGGATTAGATAATAGTTTTAAAAATTTAGAAAGATTTGGAGAATTTTTTTCCATCTCATCATTACCCGTATTAGTTGTCGGGTTTGATGTTTGACCGCTCGTAGTTGTACCCGAAACCTCGGATTGCTCCATCAAGTCAAATTGTCTATATAGGTTGTGTAATTGCTGTTCGGTTAATTTAAGTCTCATACAAATATAAATATACAATTTATCTACTTTTTACCATAATTAATAGTATGGACTGGTATACTATTAAATATTTGTACCCCGATGCGTTTGAGAGATTTGCTAAGAGTATGTTTCCAAATACGGGTATTGTTAGTTTGTCGACCCTTTTTTATTATGACATAAAAAAATTATACTATTTTTTTGATAAGGAGGGTATGTACTTACTTATCGAAAGGTATAATAAAAATATATGGAACTACACGATAAGTCTTCAAAATGGAGTCAGTTTAGGTCCTGGAGATAATTCAAAAAAATCAAGAGAGGAATGTGAAAATGAGGGGTTTATACATTGTTTTAAGATGTTAGATAAATGCCTTAGAGAATGTGAATGACTATTTATTTAATATGTCAACATTGAACTTCTTATTACAAGCAACAAGAGTACTACACGTCGGCAATTACGATGAGGATGAATTAAAAATGATTTATGATTTTATGATTGCCATTGACAATGAGATATTAAACGATTATCTTAATAAATGTACAATACTCTCATACAATAACGATTTGGAACTTTTTATCGAAATCATTGATGTTCTTATCGGTATTTTTGTGGAAAGAGAAGAGTATGAAAAATGTTTTACATTAAAAAGTAAAAAAGAAGAAGCAATAAATTTAATAATATTATCTAAACTAAATTAATATGTCAGTTTTGAATATGAAAGAAGAGGAAAAAAAGAAAATCCTCGAAAAACACAAAGAAGCAACAAAGAATTTTAATCAGAAAAAAGAAGAACTTAAAAAGGGATTACAAAAACCTGAAGAGAAGAAAAAAACCTCCTAATCTTGGAGGTTTTCTTTTTTATTTAAGTACTTCGTAAGTAAGATATACGATAACCAAAAACACCCTGAAATTGAGTAGAAGATAACGTCTGCTCCCCAATACGAACCTGTCAGTTCCATCATCAGTTTGAATAGTGCATCGTAACCTAGTGGCAGAAAAAACATCGCTAACATTAGTGACGTATCTTTGTAAAAAAGAAGTCTTCTGTCCTTGTCTTTTAATTTTTTTAATTTGTTCACCATCAGGGTCCATCTATAAGGGGTTTATATGATTATGGAATCTAATCCCGTTTATATTAAATACTATCGATTTCTACTTTTGACCTTTTTAATGCAGATGCAAAGACTTGATGCATATCGTAATATTTGTAATCGGCCAATCTACCACCAAACAAATATTTGGTTTCTGATGACATTAATTCTTTGTATTGATTGTATCTGTCATTGTTTGTAACATCATTTACAGGATAATATGGCTCACCTTCATTTCTTGGATATTCTTTTGTTATCACTGTTCTCGATTGTTCACCAAACTCAAAATGTTTGTGTTCAATAATTCTTGTATACGGAACATCAACATCCCCATAATTCATTCCCGCAATTCCTTGAAAGTCGGAAGTGTCTAATATTTCGTTTTCAAAATGTAAACTACGATATTCTAATTTACCAAATTTATAATCATAAAATCTATCAATCGGTCCGGTATATAAAACCTTTGATGTAATTGATTCAAAATATTCTTTTTGTGCAAAAAAATCAGTATCTAATTTAACTTCAATTCCATCTAACAATTTCTCAAAAATTTTAGTATAACCTCCGATTGGGATACCTTGATAATTGTCAAAGTAATAATTGTCGTCAAATGTTAATCTAATTGGTAGACGTTTGATTATAAATGATGGCAACAATTTAGGGTCTCTTCCCCATTGCTTAGTTGTATAACCTTTTATAAAAATTTCATACAATTCGGGTCCGACTTGAGACAATATCCATTCTTCTAAATTAGAGGGTTTTTCATTTGGTATTTTTACTTCATCTAATTTTTGTTTTGCCTCCTCAGGTGTCTTTACACCATATACTTGATATAACGACATCATATTAATCGGTAATGAATAAATGTTGTCTTTATATTTTATTTTAGGTCTATAACTAAAATGGTTGAATGGTACTAAATTATTAACATAATCCCACACTCGTTTATCTGATGTATGAAAAATGTGAGGTCCATATTTGTGAACATTTATCCCCTCAGTATTTTCAGTGTAACAATTTCCACCGATGTGGTTTCGTTTGTCAATTACTAAAACTTTTTTTCCTGCATTTGTTAATTCACGAGCAAATACCGAACCGTAAATACCCGCACCTACAATCAAATAATCATACATATTATATTCTTTTAAAATGATAGTCCGCATCTGGACCATTTCCACAATAATAAAGATTTCTATCACCCTCGTTAATTAAATTAACAGGTTGTAATTTAAATCCTAAACTTTCAATGAATGGTATTGAATCTTTAGTTGTTTTTGCACCTATATTATATTCTACCATCTGAAGTTCCACCACTATGTGTTGTACTGTTTTCAATGTTTCAGTCATACCTTTTAATATGTCTAATTCACACCCCTGTACATCAATTTTAATCATATCAGGTAAAGGAAAATTTCTTTCTTTTACTATTGAGTCAATCGTTCTCATTTTACGAATTACTTGATGTTCCTCATTGTAAATGTCATCAGCAATTTTTGAGTAAACGGAATTTTCTTTATAATATGAGTTTCCACCTAAATAAATTGGATGTTCATAAAAAGTTATTTCTTTACCGTCCTCATCACCTAATACATCTAAATGGTAATCAATACCATATTCGTCATAAAATTCTTTTACTTCTCTAACAGCTTCGAATGCTATAATTTTTGCATTTGGATATATCTTTTTACCAAATTTAGCCCAATGCAAAACTGCCGCACCAATATCATAAATTACCGTAGGTTCAAAATTATGAACAGTTTTAATTCCCTCTAAATATTTTTCATTATGTGGGGGAATTTGGTAGTCATTATGAATTGTTTTATAAAAGTGCGTATAATTGTGTTGCATAGTCATTTTTTAATATTTTCTCTTTATTAAATATTGACCCCCATACAAGTTCCATTGTCCAAGCGTCAATACCACCATTTAAATTATTTAAATCGGCAATTAATCCTTTGTGACCAAACTTCACAACCAACATATGTAAAGTAATGTACAAATCAAGTGGTCTATTTAATATAACATCTTTTGGTATCACATATTGCACACCACTTGAATACCTAACCATCGAATCCCCTTCAAAAAGTAAGGAGTTTAAAATACCACAAGTTTTTAGCCAATATTGATTAATATTGGTGTACCCCTCCCACGTTAATATTGTTTTTAATTTATTTTCGTGTTCTTTATTTACTTCATTAATCACCTCATCGTATGTATATGTTACAGGATTTGACCTTGGGTCACCTTGTAAAAATATTGTTTTTTCGGGGAGAGAATGGTAATTAGTGATAATATAATACAAAAGTGTTTCTGCTTCTCTACCTATATTTGGTCTATGTATTGATGACTCTAATGGTTCGTTTGATTTGTCATAGACAATACACGGATGTTTTATATTTTTAACCCACTCAAGATTTTCATTATATTTTGATATTACTACTAATGTATCTTGCGTCATATTATTTCATTTATAAAATTTACCCACATTTCACCAATTTTATTTACATTGAATTTTTCTAAAATGTAATCTTTTCCTTTTGCACGAATAGATTCTTTAATTTGTGGATTTTCCTCTAAAAATTTTATTTTTTCAATAATATTATGTGTAATTGTAAATTTACCATCTAAATCTTTAGTCAATGCCTCCGATTGTATTTTTTGAACGTCAACACCTTCAGGAAAATCCAACCAAACACAATACCCCTCAAAATTTTCAGGTAACGCACCTAATGGGTATGTTACCACTATAACACCTAAAGATATTGCTTCAGCAACAACACAAGAGAAAGTATCTTTATGTACATCTTGATACGGAGTGTATAATGGATAAATAAAATATTCACTTTCAGCTAAATTGGTAAATAAAGTTTTTTTATCAACACCATTATGTAAGTTGAAAAAACTATCTTTATGACTATGTGTTGCCATTAGATAATCAAATGAGTGAAATTCTTTATCTACAAAATCTAGTTGTCTAACTGCATCAACCGCAACATTACCACCTCTAGCCCAAGCGGCGTGAAAAATAAATTTATGTGGTTTCCTCACCGGATTGGATTCCATTACCTCATTAACCATTTCATCCAAAATTGGATTTGGTATCGTTACAGACCACGTTCTATCATATGCAATTTTAGTGTGATTTACAATGTTTTCAGTCATAGATTTTTCCCAATCAGAAATATGGACAAATCCTAAAGATAGATTATTCTCTTTTGCGTAATTTGTTAATTCTGAAATTCCATATATCCATTGCATATGTGACCAATAAATTAAACTTTTAGTTACTTTTATTGGTAATGTATTATAATGTTGGAACCATAACATACTAATTAGAATGTCAAATTCTTTGTTTTCGATACCATCAAAATCAATATTGGTGTATTTTACTCCATAATATTCTTTACCTGGAATGTATTCGATTCCATTGTTTTTGTATTGACTCTCAAGTTGAGGTTCTAATTTATCAGTAACAAAAACAACTTCGTGTCCTTGTTTTGCCAAGTATTCAGAAATTAAAATTGAGCTACCATCCGTACCAGAAGCTCCCGCATTTCCATATCTGTATGTTTGACCATTTAGATAGTTACTTCTTCTACTATTACCAATTACTAAAACGGCTATTCTCATTATAATACTTTTTCATATCTACCACTCCATTGCTTTTCTTCATCAAACAAAAACATCACAATTTTTTTAGGTTTTTCAATTGAATCTAACTCGAAGGAGTATTTGTTATTTTCTAAATTAACATATTGAAAGTCTGATTCAATAGTAAAATCTTTTCTGTATAACTCTTGGTCTTTATTATCCATCACCCCAAAGGTTAAAAACTTCGGCTTTGTAAATTCAAACTTTTTGAAAAAGTCAATATCCCATTCACAAGTGACGGTATGTGTTTTTTTGATGAAACCTTCTTCCCAAGGAAGTGGATTTGGTGGTTCATTGACCTTCAATGTGTAATCTTGAATCACACATTTTTTAAAGTCAAATCCTCCATATTCTTCATAATCGTGTAGTGTTCTAACGGTACCTAAACCGTAATCACCCAAATCAATTCCATAATCTTGGGTACCAAACATTTGTCTTGTTTTATTTCTTGCGTGAATGTCTCTTTCACCGCTAGTCTTTTTAGTTTCACTTTCTTTCCCGTGGTCGTCCCAATGCTTTGGTCTGTAACTTCTTGTATATTCGTGCCACATCACCATTTGATATGGGCTGAAGAAATCATATCCATTGGTGAATGCTCTAAGACTTAACGTAGTTTCTTCAGTATAACCTCCAAAATAAATTTCGGGGTCATAAGGTACCTCTTTTACAAAATCGCCACTAGTGAAATAGAAATGTCCACTAATTGTTCTCGCCCTAATCACTCGTTTTCTATCTTTATAATTTTGAATATACCAAGGCATACTCATTAATAACCTATCGTTACTAAATTCATATTGTGACATTAAACAAGGTGTTGGATTCCAAGTTGATTCGTCCTTTGTTGGGTCAAAAGGTGTGCAATAGGTTGTGATAATTGGTTTATCCGAAACCATTAACGCTTGGTTATAATCTCTTAAAACTATCTCATCCCAATTCTCAACGAATCTATGATGTGAATCAATTTGAAGAGTATATTTTTCACCTCGATAAAGTGTATTGGTTATATTACGAGCCCAACCCAACCCCTGACTCTCACTGTAATGATGTTTACTGACTCTAAATTGAGGACTATTATCATATCTATCTACGTCCTCTGTTTCATCATATTGCCAACAAATACCAAACACTAAATTCCAAGGTTCTTTGGCCTTGTGAATCATATCTTCAATGGTTGGTATTAGTTGTGGGTCCCTATAGGAAGCGATTTGTACAAAAATTTTATCTGAATTCATTTCTTACATTTTTTTAAAATATAACATTTTAAAGTAAGATAATCAAATGTTGTCTGACCATTTTTTATTTTAATTTTTTTTATCTATATTTTAAAAAAAGACAATATGGACGCTAAACAACCAACATACCAACCAATAGTATTGGAACATACCGAAAACCTGTTAAAGGGTTTAGAGGAGGCTGAATTCTTTGTAGATTATGAAATCGGTGATTTAACATTTGCAAGAAACTATCTAAATGATTTGTTTACCGAAAAATTTATAAAAGGTGAATTGGATATTGAGGAAGATTCTCGTCCATTATTTGATGAACCTGAATTTGAGAAAATGTTAAGAGAAATTGCAGCAGGTAGTGTTTTATATGATTTAAAGAAAATGGGTTATATTGATTCTTACGAAGATAACACCACCGAAGAAATGTTTTTCTTAACTAAAAAAGGAAAAAAATACTTAGATACTGAAGAATAGTTATTTCTTCTTCTCGTCAATACTTTGGGAATATAAAGATTTCTTATGGATTTTTATTTTGTCCTTTAATTGGGTTAATAATTTCTGCGCAGAATTCAAATTGGATGAAATCCCGCTAACTCTATTATTGCAAACACCCCTTAACCCTGATGGTACACAATCATCAAGTTTTCTCAACTCTTTAAGTGTGTCATTTAATGAGTTCTGTAACTCATCTATTTTGAATTGTACTCTATTGATGTCTTCTCTTTTAACTTTTGAAGATTCCTCATTTAAGATACGACTCAATACATCTTTTACCTGCTCCTCCGTAATGACTATTCTTTCCATAATAATATAAATACTTGGTCATTTTGATTTTTTAATCTCATTCTTTTTTCTTATATTTTAACCAGAAACTATAACATTATGGAAAATAAAACACTTTACGATTTCGACGATATATTACTTCAACCTGCAACATTATCTAAAATTAAGTCAAGGAGCGAAATAAACTCAAGAAACATATACGGGTCTTTACCACTTATGACCGCACCAATGGACACTGTTGTGGGAGAGAATAATTTCCATTTATTTAAAAATAAAGGTATAATGCCAGTACTCCCAAGAATACCAAATCCTAATAGTGAATGGGTCGACACCGGTATTTTTCTTTCATATAGTTTACAGGACTTCCAAAGAATATTTTTGGACAATGATGCTTATGTTGCTGATGGTGAAAGAATATTTGCCTTAATTGATGTTGCAAATGGTCATATGGAAGTTTTATATGAGATGGCTAAAGAAGCTAAGAAAAAATATGGATATTCTATGCGTTTAATGGTCGGTAACGTTGCCAATCCGGATACGTTTTTAAAATATTGTAATATCGGGGTTGATATGGTTAGAATTGGTATTGGTAATGGTAATGGATGTTTAACCACGGTTCAGACAGGCGTTGGGTACCCAATGGCGTCCTTAATTAAAGAGTGTAGTAATATCCAAAGAAAAAAACACTTGGTAGGGGATTCATCACCATATAAAACTGAAATTGTTGCCGATGGTGGGTTTAAAAAATATTCAGACATAATCAAAGGTTTGGCGTTAGGTGCAGATTACATAATGCTTGGCTCTATTTTAAATAAGTGTTTGGAAAGTGCAGGAGATACAATTGATGACGATGGAATTAAAATAAATCAATATCACGAAGATGCTAAAACGATGTTCCACGGGGAACTTAATCTATATAAGACATTCAGAGGTATGAGCACTAAAGATGTACAAAAATCTTGGGGTAAAGAGGAATTAACAACATCTGAAGGGGTAGTTCGTAAACATAAAGTAGAATATACCTTAGATGGTTGGGTGAGAAATTTTGAGGATTATCTTAAGTCGGCAATGAGTTATACTGATAAAAAAGAACTCCACCATTTTATTGGTGGAGCCAAATTTAATCTTATAAGTCAGAGTTCCTTTAGGAGATTTGATAAGTGATTAATCTAATCCGAATTCTTTTTCTTCACGGTCACTAAGTTCGCCGTCTCTTTTCATTCCTTCTTTAATGTAGTTACGTATTAATTTAGAAACGGTTGTTTTTTGATTATTTGCAACCTTTTCAATTTCTTCATAATAAGCGGGTACAACTCTAAAAGATAACATTTGAATTAACTTCTTGTGTTTTGGTTTTGAGTCGTCAGAATCAACACCAGTTGATTTCATTTGTTTGTATGCGTCAGATGCCATATGGTAACAGATTTATTAATAAATATTTGGTATTATGGTTTAAATTTAGTATATTTTAAATATAAAATAAAAAAACTATGTCAGAACAACTAAATCCAATCAAACTTTGCGAAGAAAAGTATCCCGAAACCACCGCAGAATTTAAGAAAATACTAAAAGAACAATACGAAATTTTCTGTAGAAAACAGCTAAACTACGGTCCTGATAATATTTCCGTCGGAACGAGATTAGAGACTCCTGAAGAGGTAAAACTATCCCAAACAGGGTTATGGTTCAGAATGAACGATAAAATCCAAAGACTTAAACAATTAGTCCTTTTGGGTAAAGAAGATACCGTAGGTGAAAGTGTACAAGATACATATCAAGATTTATCTGTATATAACATCATTGCACAAATAGTTATAAGAGGTAAGTGGGCAAAATAATAAAGCATAAAAAAAATTGGCGGGACGGGGGGTATTTTTACCCCCTTTTTCATTTTAAAAGGAAACCCAAAACTATTTATAAAAAAACGAAATATGAAGGTAAACGTTAATCATCCTAGCTTTATATCTTTCTTGGACAACATCACCTCTAACATAGTGAGTAATATTAAACTTGACAACTATTTTGGGATTAGTGCAGAAAAGAAATTAGGTGTTCAGTATATGGTGTACAAACTTATGAAGAGTTCGGTTGGACTTAAAACGACTCTCACAGATTTAGAGATGAAGAGTTTTTTGACGGTACTGTGGAAAAAAAATGAAGAGTCTGAAAATTACGAATTAGCTGCAATATTAAAAGATACTTTGGATAATTACGATTCGGTTAACGAAATAACCAAACCGACTAAAAGACAACCAAGAGCAAAATCCGAAAGAAAGGACAATGGATAGACGTAATATTGATACCGCAACAAAGAAAAAATACGTTTTAGAGACACTAAAATGGTGTAAGTCATACTTTGGTATCAATACAAGAAAACGTACAAAATTAAAGGTAAATTTTAGTGATAGAAGGAGAAAGATAAAAAATTCGATTGTTTTTGGAAACTATTGTTTTTATAGAAACACCATTACAATATATCTTCCTCATTGTACATCTGCAGATGAAATCGTTTCAACAACAATTCACGAGTATACACACTACTTACAATCTAGATTAAAGTACAAAGATTATGAGAAGTACTATTATTATTCAACCCACCCTTGTGAAAGAGAAGCAAGAAGAAATGAGGAAAAATATACTGTAGTATGTTTGAAAGAAGTTAGAACAATACTTAAGCGACCATAACTTCGGGAATTTCTCTTAGAAAAAGCAAATTATCGTCATTTTTACTTTTCACCACTAAATCACACATCCAAAATTCTTTAACATCATTGGTGCGACCTTCTTTTATTGACGACGCCTTTATTTTTCTGTAGACCCAAAAAAGTCTGTCTTGGTAATTGATTAACTCTTTATGTAATAATGACATATTATTTTTTATGTTCAAATGGTTCACATAGTTTTTCTAACTCAGTCCATTTGAATTTTGGTTTTTGATTTAAGAATACGAAACATCTCCACTTACCCGATTTTTCAAAATAGATATGTTTTTCTAAGTGTGAGGGTATTGCAGCATTTGTTGGTATTCTTTTAACTGGTTTATCAAAATGGACGGTAATCAGTACTGTTAAATTTTCTTTATCGTCCCAAACCCTTTCTTGTTCTTCTAACAATCTCCATTCACCTCTATTAAGATATTGGTCTTGTAGGATACAATTTAAATAAGAGAATGTTTGTTTAAGGTTTTCCATATTATCTGAAAACGTTGCGGCCGGTGCACCGTGACCTTTATCATATATGTTAGCCTTATAATCGGGAGCGTCTGATGTTTTTATCGTTTTCTCCGTGTAGAAGTCCATTGTACCTCTATTAACGTTCGTTGGTCGATTTATGGAACGATATCTAATCCACAAAGGTTGTTCTAAGTCTTGGGAATAAAGTGTCTCAAATACATTGTTTTTAACTCTTATTGTGTCTTGCGAGAATGAGGTTAATGTGATAAACAACCCCATTAATAATCCTAAAAATTTTTTCATATTGTTTTCTGTGTTATATAGTTAAATATATCCACAGCGGTATTATCTCCAACAATAAATTCATTAAATGGGATTGAGTTAATGGTTAGGGTTTCTTTTATGTCCGCATCAATTTCTTGGGCTTCTTTTAAATCCTGTAATCTACCATTTGGGTCGTAGGTTTCATTATTTCTCGTTAATAATATGTTTATGTTTTCATATTGACCAAATAGGTTCCATAAAAATTTACTTAATCCTGTCTTACCATAGAATGACGCAGGATAACCCTCACCATATCTTTGTTCATAAAAACAACCTAATACTATTGGTGAGTCCACAATGATATACTCCACTTTACCATATAATCTACTGATATTTCTATGTTGGTTTGCAGTGATGAAAAATTGGTCTCTAAGTTGTGAAACGTTTCCCTCCCACGCAACTTCTTTTGGGAACTCGTAAGTATATTCAACACTCATATGATGTTTTTTCATCTCCGTAAATAAACCAGATGCTTGAGTTGATTTACCTATTCCTGGTCCGCCAAACAAATTAATTATCTTACTATTCATACTTTATAATATACATAAAAAAAGGGAGACTATAAAATAATCTCCCTTCTAATTTATTTTTGTTATTATCTACCAAAGATATAACGGATACCCAATTGTGCACTCCATACATCAAATACTGATGAGTTATATTGATAAGAATCTCTAGCTAAAATAGTAGAACCATCTGTCAATCTTTGAGTTGCCAATCTATATGTTGGAACATTGTTTACATCTCTACTTACAAAGTTTAACAATTGAGGTGCTGTTGCTCTTTGAGAAACTCCCCATTCATTATTCAACATATTAGTGAAGTTAAGAATATCCATTCTTATTTGGAAAGTATTTCTCTTTCCACCGATTTTAACGAATACGTCTTGAGCCACTGATAAGTCTAATCTATGTAAGTAAGGTAATAATCCACCATTTCTTTCAGCATATTGACCTCTACGAGTTGATAGATATTCATCTTGTTCAATGAACGCATCAAATGCTGCTTGTTGTTCTGCTTCAGTATACACTCTTGTACCCACTGTTAATGGAGAGAATCGAATATCAGAACCTTTGTTTGGTACGAAAATTAAATCGTTGTTGTTTACTCTATCACCATTTAAGTCACCCGCCGCGATGTAAGAGAACGGATTAGATTGTTGACCTACATAACCTAAAGTAAATGTAGTTGCCCCACCTAAACCTTTACCATACTCAATTCTATAACCTAATAAACCAACAAATCTATTTTTAACAAACGCATCTGCGAATGATAAACCTAAATCGTTATTACCATTAACTGATAATGCTGATTGCCAAGAACCACTAGCAATTGAACCCGCGCTCATATAATCTTTTGAGTTTGCTGTTGTCCAAGCGAATGAACCCCAAAAACCTTTTTGAACCGGTTTTTCTAATTTTAAAGTTAATGATTCGTGATATGCACCATCCTTAGTTGTAAGAACTGCGGCTCTCGATACACTATTGTTAACTCTAACTGTTGCGTCAGTTCCACCGAAACGAGGTCTATTATCAACACCACCTAAAGTTCCCACAGGATTCTGTAAGTTTGCTTCATAATAATGAACCGCATTGATTGTTTTATTATACAAGTATTCTGCACTTGCAACCAATCCGAAGAAAGGTAATTTTTGGTCAACCGCTAAGTTAGTTTTCCATACTTGTGGAAACTTATAATTAGGGTCAGTTAACGCCAAATCAAATGTAGATGGTAAAGTTGGTGTTGAAGGAATAAAGTATTTGTTAGGGTCAGCAGTGAAACCATATTGTGCAGCTGCCGCTCCACTAACATCAATGAATCCTGTTAACACACCATTGTTACCAATTTGGTTAGATAAGAAAACATATGGAGGACGACCTGTGAATACACCTGTACCACCTCGAACTTGAGTTTTCTTTTCTCCTTTAACATCCCAATTGAATCCTAAACGAGGTTCAAATAGAACTTGTGTTTTTGGCATCGTTCCAGTATTGAACTTCTCCCCATTTGCAAATGTCATTGCGGTAATTGTTGGATTTTCTAATGCAGTATTCTCAAATCCAATAATATTCGCTCTAACACCAAATGTCAAAACTAAATCTTTAGTTGCATTATACTCATCTTGTAAGTATAAATCCAATCTATTTGATTTAAGAATTTGCATTGGTTCGATTGCCCCCGGTAACGCTGAATAACGTAGTTGGAAACGAGCCGGTGCGAATGTTGAAGGTTTACCACCATTGGCCAATGATTGATTAGCCGCAGTGTAGAAGTCCGCTAAACTATTGAAAATGTAAACACCGTTAGATGCTGGAAAGAATAAGTTATTTGATTGATACGTTTGAAAGTTAAAACCTCCCACCAAAGTATGTTTATCCATATACTTTGTTAAGTTGTTTGTGATGTTAAACGTATTATAATCTAATTTGTTACCAGGAGTGAATGGGTCAAAACCAACAGATGTTAATGTTGTTGAACCTTCTTTAATATCAATCGTTGGGAACATTTGAGACATATAACCTCTGTTCTCTATTTGTTTATCATAAGAAACGATTAAGTTATTATGTAAAGTATTTGAGAACTTTGAGTTCAATTCTAACACTAATGAACGTGTATTGTCTTGAATTGTGTAACCACTATTTTGGAATGACATCGCATTGATGTTCTGAGTTCTATTACCAAAACCTGCAGATTGGGAGTTTGAAATACCAATTTGTGCTTCTGAGTTGTGATGAACGTAACGAGCGGTTAATTTATTCTTATCGTTGATGTTCCAATCCACACGTACTAAAAATTTCTTAGAAGTATTGGTATTAGAATATCCCTCAAACGGACCTGTTTCATAATTAAACTTATCTTTCATAAATTTAGAAAGGTCAGTCAATTGTTGGAAAGTTGGTCTACTAACTTGCGAACCTGTCAATGGTGAACCTGTTGAAATCCAAGTCGTACCCGGTTCAGTTCTTTCGATTTGTTCGTAGTTACCAAAGATGAACAATTTGTTCTTAATGATTGGTGCACCCAAACGGAAACCTTGTACTTTTTCATCAAATTTAGACGCTGTTACTGTTGTTCCTCTTGCGTTGTCACCAACATAACGAGAACTATTGTCTCTTTGTGTTTGATACACTGAACCTTCGATTTCGTTAGAACCTGAACGAGTTACTGCATTGATACCTGCACCCGTAAATCCTGATTGACGAATATCGAACGGTGCTACGTTCACTTGCAATTGCTCAATCGCGTCTAACGATATGGCGGAAGCCCCTGTTCTACCACCTGCTTGTGCTGATGAACCTAAACCGAAGTTGTTATTAAATTGAGAACCATCAATTGTAAAGTTGTTCAAACGAGAGTCTTGTGCTCCGAATGAAGAACCATTACCAAATGGATTATACTTTGTGATACCATCAATAGTTCTTGCTCCCGTAATTGGAATAGATTGTAATTCACGTCTATTGAATTGTTGCGCGGCACCCGTTCTTTCTTTTGAGAAAGTACTGTTTCTACCTCCAGCGGACACAACTACCTCATTTAATGAAGTACTTGATTCTTGTAACACCACGTCAACATTTGTGGTAACACCAAGAGATGTGTTAATTTCTGATTGTTCATTTTGTTTAAAACCAACAAATGACACAATCACTTTATATGGTCCACCTACTCTCACAGCTGGAACCACGTATTTACCAGATAAATTTGTAGTTGCACCGTATTTTGTTCCGGTCGGTACGTGTACTACTTGAACGGTGGCACCTGGTAATGACTCACCTTTTTCGGTTTTGACGATACCGGAAATCGTCGAGGTTGTGACTTGGGCAAACCCCGAAAACCCAACTACCATTGCTAGTAGTAAACTGAGAATCGTTTTTTTCATTCTTGTTTTGTTTATAAAGTTTATTATGAATAAAATATAAGAAAAAATAACCACAAACACAAGGACTAACAAAGGTTTATGTTTTTTCTCATACACAGATAAATAAAATATATAATCCCTAAAAGAAACAAATAGTACGTGACTATTTGTCATTGAAAAATTAATTCAACCTCCGATAATCAATAAGTGAAAAAAATTGAAAAATTTTATTTGTATTACGTAGTATTTATTATGTGATGGAAAATGTATACTCAGTATTAATCGCAGTAGTTTCAGTTTTAGGTTCGGCGGCGGCTTTTAGATTCTATGAAAAAAGAGCGATGCACAAAGAAAGAGACGAAGAATTCATTAGACACGACTGTCGAGATAGAATCTCAAAATTAGAAGCATTGTTGGTTGAATCCTCAAGAGAAAAAGACGATTTACGTCAAATGGTGTTAAATCTAACCAAAGAGGTGGCTGCTTTGGGGGTTAAAGTTGAATTCTTAACGAAAGAAAATGAAGACCTTCATAAAAAAGCAAATAGTAGAGCAAGAAAACAAGCTTAATATTTTTTTACCGAATCATCAAATATTTTTATAATTTGATTCAAATACAAATAATCGAAACATTCGGAATATCCTGAAAAGGATTCTAAAAGAGGTCTATATTTTTTTATAGACCTTTTCTTTTTTATCTTCTCTTTTATTTCTTCCTCTAACTTCTCAGCATATGGTGTATCGATGCGTCTTAATATTGTATCAATAGTATATCCTTCATATCCGTGGGCTTTACTAAATCTCCTCATTATAAACTTTTTAGAGGTGATACCTACTTTAACAAATGTCACACCACTACTTTCCTCCTTCATTAAAATCAAATAGAGGGATTTGGGTAAAGTGTCAATCTTTTTTTGTTTAGTTGCTAATCCTTTTTTTAATTTAGTCTGAGCATATTTTTTGGCTTTTTCAATTGTGTCAAACTCCTTTACGTCTCTATATGGATTGGCAACATATTTTTTAAATTTTGCCACATATAATAGTTTTCCACTATCCACTTTATATTTTACCTTTAATCCCGATTTAATCTCATATATTGTATAATAACCAATTTTACCTATTTGTTTTTCCATTAGTATAAACTTAATACTTTTATTTTGTATTTTATTTGTATATCCAAACAATAATAACTATCTTTGACGAAACTTTAAATAATATGGAATTGAAGAAATGTACTAAGTGTAAGTCAAATTTGACGTTGGACAAGTTTTACAAAAACAAATTAACTAAGGATGGTCATAGTATCTATTGTGTGGATTGTACCAAAATCAACTCAAAGAAGTATTTTGAAAAGAAAAAGGTGAAAACTGCCAAAGTTGAAAATGACAACTTAATGAAAATGGCACTTTTAAATAAGTTCAATGGAAAATTAACCGAAGATGAGGTAAATCAGTTAATGAGAATAATGTTGATAGAAAAGATGGTTTCAAACATAAACGAGGAACTATCTCAATTGAAACAACAATATGTCAGAACAGAAGAACTAATAGAAACGGGATTATAAAAATCCCGTTTTTTTATGTCCCTGAAAAGATATTTATTAGATATTTATATTTTATGAAATTCAAGGACATTATATTACAATATCTATTGGAGCAACCTGAACAAGACGACGTACAACCTGAAGATGGTGACCTCCAAGGAGATAACCCACAACAGGACAATGAACCTGAAATAGATGGTGGAGACGAGCCCGAACAAGACGACACTCAAGGTCAAACACCTCTAAACAAACCAAAGAAAGAAAAGAAGTTAACTCCATTTGAATTACAAAAAAACTTATGGAGACAAGAAATTCCGGGTATTGAGGAAGGTACATTAGAGGCTGGAGTTGAATTTTTTAATCGAATTAAAACTGGTTTACAACCACTATCAACTGACCAACAAAGAAGAAACCAACCTGAAGTACTAGCAGCTAGTCTCAGATTTGAAAATTCACAATATCCTGACTTTTATGGTAATCTTGCAGGTAAAAACATTAGTGACACATTTAAAGATGTTAATAAGTTAAGAGACATAAAACATTACACTTGGCAAGTTATTGAATTTTTAATTGATAGATTCAGTGAAGCTGAAGCCAGAGAAAACTTTGATTTTTCAATTGAAGGAGATACTCCCGATATTAGAATGCAATCTGCCATTTCTAAATGGAATAAATCTCAGAACAAAATTGTTGATGAAAATGGTTTAATAGTTTTTAGAGCACAATCTAAAGATGAGGCAAGAGTTTTAGGTCTTTTACAAAGTATCCTTGTAGGTCAATATGGAGGTCAAACGTGGTGCGCTTGTCGATTGGGTGAAGATAGTATGTACAACAACTATAGAAATAGAAGGTCGTACTATTTTGTAATGGACAAAAGTAAAAGTCAAGATGACAAATATTTTATATCGGTATTACAGCCTGTTGATAAAAATGCATCGAGTTATTCATACGAAGGACCTTATGTAATAACACCAAGACCCAATGGTGACCAAACAGGTAAGAGTTGGGAAGACGTTGTTTCAATTTATCCGGGACTAAGGGGAAAAGAAAATTTAATTGTTTTCTTTGGAGAGACAAACAAAGAAAAAGTTGATAAGTCGTTAAGTCACATCAACTTTAATAAAAATGACCAAAGAAATTATTTTGGTTATCAATCACCACAATTACAATTTGAGTGGATTGATAGTAATAGATTGATTAATGACCCCGAAGCGTTTTTATTGTTAAGAAAAGAACATCAAACAGAATATGTTAGAAGAGTATCTTTAGAAGATTATAAAAATAGATTTAAGTCTAACAACACTCAGAAACCATTTGCAATGTTAGACGTACTTTCAAAAAATGATGCAAAGACATTACATCAGAGAATGAAAGAAATTAGAATACCTGACGGTATTTTTGCAATTAAGGCCGCTATCTTGAGAATACAATATGACAACTCATTTGTTGACATTGATAATCCAAATATTATGTTGTTCCAAGACAAATTAAGAAAAGGAGTATTCGGAGTTTTGGATTTAAGTGCACTTTCTTGGGTAAAACCTTTAGAATATATTAAAGGTAGGTCAAGTTTATACATTAACCCTGAAACAAAACAACCATTTGTTTTAAGAACTTATGTGAATAATAACGGAGATGATTATTTTTATCTTCAATTACCTAAAGAAAATTTGTTAGCAAAAGATAGAGAAAATTTAAAAGGTAGATACCTAACTGGAGAACAAGGTAATGAACTTGTAAAGAAAAGTATAAAATTATAAAATAAAAAAGGGGAGTTAATCTCCCCTTTTTTTATGCTAATAAGTGATAATACTCTTTGAAATGTTTAATTCTATCGGGTAATCCAATAGTACCACCATTTACTCTTTTTGTGATTGAGGTTACAGTTGCGTCAGTTGCTCCTCCATCGGCTAATTTATTCAATCCGTTCTTAGACCAAAACCACGCAGCGGATAATAACGCATATTTACCTGAAACAACATCGGGATTATTTGCAATGTCTTCGTTGATTGCCTTACCGAATGCAGTATAATTTGCTCTACCGGTCAATTGGATATATCCGCGACCACGGAATTTATATCCATCACCGCTAGCTTCTGTTCCGTTTTCCATACGAGATGCATAAACCTTGTTAGCTATCTTTTGTGGTTGTCTTTGATACGCTTCGGCTAATGCTTGTGTTGGGAAATATTTCTTAAAAATACCCATAAGACCTTTTGCTGAATAGTTTAGATTTTCTTGAGTAACTCTAAATCCACCACTTTCGTGTCCACATTGGGCTAAGAAGTGTGCAAGTCTTAATGGTGTATTAATACCAAATTTAGATGCGGTGTCAGGGATTTGAGCAATAACAGCATCAGGAATATGTCCTTTTAATTTTTCTAATTTTAAACCACCCACACTAGGTGCTGGTGCTGGTTCCGTTAATACCACAGGTGCTGATGTTGTACTTTCACCCATAAGTTTAGACCAAGTAGAGGGTCCAACAATACCATCGGCGGTAAGTCCATTTGCTGATTGCCAAGCCTTAACCGCAGCATCTGTTTTTGGTCCGAATTTACCAATCGGGTCTATTCCAAGTTTTATCTGTAATTTTTTTACGTCTTCTCCTTCTGAACCTAATTTTAATAACATAACTATTTGTGTTTGATAAGTTTATTTATATTATAAATATCAAGACAATTCAGTTAGAAAAATTTGGTGGATTCAGAAATATTCTAGATTTTTGTAAAAATTAGATTTATGAAGAAACTCATAATTTTCCTATTTCTACCAATAATCTTTGGGTTCTCAAACCCCGAATATAAGGATAAATCTATTATATTACATTTTCAGGATATACTTAACGAATATCGAACAAGTAAAAATTTAAGTGTAATTTCTGTAGATGAATCAATAAAATCCTTAACTGATGAACGTAGTAAGTCCATATCAGTAAATTACAGTCATATGGGGTTTAAAGATAAAGTGACATCATTACCATTTAAATTCAATTTTGCGGGTGAAAATATTGCAATGGTTAGGAACATACCTCCAAATAAAAAACCATACTACTCCTCAAACATCAATGAGATTGGTAACATAATGAACAAAATGTCTATGGGAATCGTCACAAATTACGATGTTGCATTGTATTGTTTTCTTTTGTGGAAACATTCAAAAGACCATAACGATTTACTTCTTGATGATAAAATAAAAAGGTTTCACCTTTCTTACGAAAAAAGTGAAACCTTCTACTATTTTTGTTTTGTGGCCTTAGATTAGAATTTAGGACACGGCATACTCGTTCCTCTTCCGAATAAACCTCTGAAAGATATTCTTGGTAATGTGATTCTTATTCTAAGGTTTGGTCTAAATTTAAATATATTTCTACCGGTTGCGGTGAATCTAACCATAAAATCGGTTACCTCCACAGGTGCGAATTGTGGTGGAATCGGGTCAATTGTAACCTTTTCAGATTTAGGAGGGTTACTACCTCTAACAGCAAATGCAAACGACATATCAACTCTTTGGTTTTTAACCAAGTCTTGTTTATCCTGACCAACATAAGCCTCCCCACTGGTTCCCGTTCCATCAACCTCAATCATTCTATTTCCGCTTTTGATGGTAATCATTTTACCAACATTAGTACCATCACTATTAATTACAATACCACTCGGGTTAAATTTGGCCTTTCTTTTTGTTAATCCTTGAACTAAGAAATCATATACCACCTTTGCTCTCGCGTCAGATAATTCCTTAAATGTTGGTACTTTACCAGGGAATGTTTTTTTACTTGTTCCGTTAGGTATTGTTGAACAAGATGATGTGATTTGTAATTTGTTTACGTAAACATCGACCGCATTCCTACCATCTTTTTCCAATTGTTCAGTCATATTTTTGATTGCCTCATCAATACCACCGAATATAGTTTCGTTGATGTATTGAATAAATTCAGGAGTCATTGTTGCCTCATTGAATTGGAATTGCATCGGTTGTTCCACGGTTGGTGGAGTAAACATTTCATATCCCTGCTCAACATTCGGAAGTTCGATTTCCTTACCTTCCTGACCTGGACTAACCATTTCTTGTTTTACCGTTGTTTGATTATCTACAACAATTTTTTTATTTTTTGTTTGTACACCGAAAACACCGTTATTCATAGCAGAAACCACATAATAATAAAAGTTCGGATTTTTAGTTAACATACTGTCGAAAATCTGTGCGGATGTTTCATCCATCATAGATTTCATTTGTGATACGGTTTGATTAAATCGTTTATTTGCATTATCATCCGCAGCAGGTTGGTTAGTTTTATTATCCCACACTAAACCTGCTCTTCTCGCCATATCACCTGTTTTTTTACCTTCAAAATATTTGGTATGTCTTGGGTCCTTTGTTGAAATAATATTGTTAATATCTCTTTGTTTTTCAAAACCAACCTGTTCGTTTACGAGGTCATTTAAAACCAATCTCATTTGACTCTCGGTAAAGACAATTTTCTTCATTAATTCTTTGTTTTTATATAAATATCAAAAAAAATACTTACATTTACAATTCTAATATTTATTAGAATGAAAAAGTTAGTAATCACCGAAAATCAATTGAATATGATTAAATCATCATTAAACGAAAATATCAACAACGACCGATACGAAAGAGTCGTAAAGGTAAATGTCGGTATTGGGGGAAGTCCTCGTTATGAAAATATGACTCTTGAGGATATTACCACATATTTCGATGAAATGAGATTAACATATCTAATCGAACAGGAACATAGAAGTTGGGGAATTAAAGATATTTCACTAACTGATATCCAAGGTTATAATGAGATTGAGGTTGAATTGCATTTATATCCCGATAATTCTGACGAACCAATTATTAAGGAAGTTAAAATTCCATTAGATTGGAGTAAATTGGAAAAAAATACAATTAAAGGTGATGGGTTTATTACTGTTGGTGATAGATTAGATATTAGATTCTATCTTGTTGATGGTAAATTCGAGACGGAGATGGAAATCGAAGTTTACAGTTTATAGGGCTTTCACTTTACATTTTTTAAAATTTCCTTATACTTATTCTTAGACCTTGTGGTTGAATCGGAAGTGTCCTTGTGACATTTGAGTTGGAATTGATGCCAGCGAATTCGGGTTCAAATACAAAAAAATATAAGGAAATGAACAGAAGAATTTCAGTTAACACAACTGGTCTTGCTGTACCACAATCTTTCATTACCAAAGGTAAACAAAGATTAAAACAGCACATTGACACCGTATATCTTAACAAC
>JACCDP010004420.1_pt1 | contig 29142 bp, 28 predicted proteins | sample 7445841 | NCBI WGS metagenome assembly JACCDP01 (sample SAMN15323441, study PRJNA562643) | freshwater metagenome | isolation source: river surface water | place: USA:Blue River Watershed | collected 2017-08-17 | reverse complement strand
CAACTCTATCAGCAAATGGTGCAAATACGGTGATATTTTGATCCATTTCTTTATACAGATTTGATTCGAATAAAATAGATGAATGGAAAATACAATAAATGGCTCCTTTATTTTTAATTAAAAAACGATTCCAAGTTGACATCAAATCAGGTTTAACAATTTTCAATATTTCAGAGAATTTACCATCAGATTTTACTTTATCTTCATTGAGAATTCCATTTTTAAAGTAAACTCTACCTACTCTATCAGCTATTTCAGCCTGTAGTTCATAATTGTGTTGAAGAATAAATTTAAGAATTACATCGGCTTCAAATACAGGAACACCGATTTGTTTGAAGATGTTGGCTACTCTATTTTTCCCAGAATAACGATTACCAGATAATCCTACTTTTATCATATTAAGAGTTTATTTTACAAATATATAACTTTTTTACAAACTTATCAAAATATTACAACTAATATTTTTAATGAATTGGACTTTAGAGGAACTTGGCTTTATACTTTATAACAACCGTTCTGTCAATGGTGTTGTTAGAAACTTTATCCCTAAAGGTATAAATCCATTTACATTGACAAAATTAGAAAGAATTCTTAAAAATTCAAAATCTAAATTCCAGTCTGATGATAGAATGGTCGAAATAAGTATAAATGAAATAGAACAAAAGTCAAATGATATCTTTGTTGAACCAGAAGATTTAAAAAAATTAACAGAAGATTTTTATTTGAATGTTGGTAAATTCTCTTATGATGAAATTAACTTTTTATTTGATAGAGGTGTCAACCAAGAAGTTATGTGGAAATGGCAACTCTTTGGTCTGTCACAAATTAAAGATAGAAGAGAATTAGAGATAATAGGAGCAACTGTTCATCCTACAATGTCAAACTTCTTAGATGATGCTATTGAAAGTGGAGGTATTGTCATACCTCTTTTTGATAAGGATGAGAATCTAATCAACTGTGCTGTTAGAAAAATATCAATTGAAAGTAATGGTTCTACAAGAACTCTTAAATATACTTTAGCTTGTCCAGATGTTCCAGTATGGGGATTAGACCAAATAGAAGAAGGTGATGAATTTTGGATTACTGAAGGAATATTTGACACAATGGCTATTTATGAGTTAGGAGAAAAATCAGTTTCTTGTTCATCAGCTATGTGGTCGGGAATTCAATTATATCAGTTGTTAGAAAAGAAACCAAAGATGATTAAGTTCTTTTCAGATAATGATGAGGTAGGACTTAGAACATCTGCAATTCTTCAAGACTTTTTTCTACAATATGATATACCTTCTAAAATTTATATCAGTGAAGATTACAAAGATGCTTCAGAACTTTATTTCTTAAAAAAGATGAACTTATCAACTTTAAAAGAAATTGAAGTTACTGATGATATGATAAATCTAAATAAAGACAATTCTTTTAATTTCATAGAGCACCTCAAGAATAGAAAATTTTAATTCAACTTTTAATATATACTAAAAATTAATAATTAAAATGAAGAATATTAAAACATTTGAATCATTTTCAAAGATTTATGAGAACAATGGTGAAAAAACCACAGAAGAAGTTATTGCTAAATATAAACAAACACCAGGTTTGTGGGATATGGCAAAAAATCAATATTACTACATAATCACAGGTGATGAATACACGATGGAGGAATTAAAAGAGTATTATCCAAATTGGACTGTTGATGATTTCAAAGAAGTTTATCTTGCTATGGAGGGTGAGTTACCTGAAGAAGATATGTAAAAAATTTCCATAAACCCACCAAAAACGGTGGGTTTTTTATTTAATATATACTCTATGAAATTAAGAAGATATAATAATTTTATCAACGAGAGTGTAGAAATCACAGCTGATTTACTAGAAGTTTTAATAGAAAGAGGTAAGTTTTGGGATGAGATTTTTGAATTAGATTATTCACAATTTGACTTCAATAGGAGTTACTCTGATATGTGTAAAAGAATAAATAGAAATCCAGAACAAGATTTTCAGAAAATTCAAAAACATTTTGATGAAAAAGGATTTTCTTTAGAAAAGATTAAATATCTTTTCTCTGAAGAAAATAATCAAAGATGTGGATACAATTTAGAAGATTTTTATAAAGGTGGAAGTTATCCAATTAATAGAGAACCATTGAAAAGTATAGTAGAAGCTCTTAAGAAAAAATATGTATATGAAACCAAAAGAAGCATAATTAGTGCGCCATTTTCAGTTGGTGCTCGATTGGATAGTCAAGGAGCTGTTCAAGATGTTTATCTTTACAAACTTTTTGAAAAATTAGGACTTAATACTAACATTGTTCAACTTGGAGGTCAAGGTTGGGGAGATATTGATGGATGGGAAAATGATGGAGATTATTCAGAAGCCTTTATAAGATATAGATATGGATACCATCAGACAGAGTATGGGAAACTTTGGATGGAACAGTGTAAAATTGATGAAGAGTGGCTTAAAGAAGAAGCCATGGGTGATTTACAGAAATATTTAAATGAGAGATTTTCTTATATATGTATTAATATACTACATTCTATAGTATTTACAACAACTGTTAAACCAGGTAAAGATTCAAGAAATGAAATTATTAATCGTGATAATGTAAGAACACAAGTAAGACAATTTAAATTAGATGACTTTTCTATTACAGAAGAAGATAGAATTATCATTGATGTAGATAAATTATGTTTAGAAATACTTAAACTAAATGGTCAATCTGAAGTAAAACATAGTGATATTGAAGTAGCTACTGCTGAATTCATAAAACAAATGGAAGGATTCTCTTTAGATATTGAATTAACAGATACTGATGATTTAATTATCTGGGGTAAATTCAAAGAAGATTAAAAATTAATATAAAATATGATAATAAATTTAAAAAGCCAGACAGACCTTTCAGGGTTTTATGTTGTTTACGAAGGTTCAACAAATCTTGAGAAAAAAGAGTGGTATGGAATTAGTCACCTTATGGAACACTTGATGTGTAAAAACTTTGATCATCTTCAAGAAGATTTTGACAGAGATGGAATAGAGTGGAATGCTTATACCTCTTCAAATGAAATTGTATTTTATTTAACAGGATTAGAAGATAAAGTAAATAAGTGGAAAGGTGAGTTTATGGACTTACTTGGTGGATTCAATGTAAAAAAAGCAGAGTTTGAAAATGAAAGAAATATTGTTTTAGAAGAATATATGGATTCTTTCAATGAACAAACTCAATGTCATATGTTGAACCTTTCAAGAAAACTATTTGGTGATTTTGATCCAATTGGTTTAAAAGAAGATTTAGAAGGACTTAAATTTATGGACTGTTTAAATTTCTTTGAACTTCAATATGCTAAACCAACAAAGATTATCAATGTTTCTAAAAAAGATTATAAAAATCCTACTTTAGACTTTGCTGATAGAACAATCGTTAAACCAATATCATATGGAAATCATAACGTTCCACTTGAATTGAACAATGATTGGAAAGATAAAACTTCAATTGCTATTCTTTCTCCAGTAATCAACGAAGACTTTGCTTATGTTCATTTCATTAATGCAATGTTGTCATTGGGTTTGAAATCTCCACTTTATCAAGAAGTAAGAGAAAAAAGAGGACTTGTTTATTATGTTCATTGTTATCAAAGTAGGATGAACAATCAGGGTTTAAACTCAATCTCAACACAAACATCAAATAGAAACTTCAACGCTGTTGTTGATGCTGTTGAAGGAGTCATCAAAAATCCTAAAAAGTTTTTAACAAAAGATAGATTTAATCTTGTGAAAGACTATTATGGTGTTAGAAAACAAAAAGATGAAATTCTAAGATATAAAAGTGTTAATCAATGGATAAACCCAGAGGGTTGGTCTGTGTATGATATCTTAGATGAGGTTAATCTTAAAAAAGTATTAGAGGTATATGACAAATATTACAAATTTGATAACTTCTATATCTCAAATGATAAGAAGGAGTTTTCAAAGTAGAATATTAAATTTTCATCCCAATCTTTATCTCTCTTAATTTTTCTATTAAAGTCTTTCGGTAATAATTGTAGATTTGTGTAGTGATTCAACTTGATCATTTCTTCTTCTGTTGTTGCTGAAGAGGTTGGTATTATATGATCTATATCATATAGATTGTCTTCATATTTAAATCCATATTTGTTATTATTAAGATGTTTAATCAATTCCACAAAAGAACAACCCAATATGTCATGTGTTTTTGAATTTTTAGTATATCCACCATTTTTTATTGATTGTCTGATTAGTTTTGAAATATTATTTCTAAGTCTAAATAAAGAATCCATTTTATACCTACTATTGAACCTTTTATTTATTTTATCTCTATTTTCCGGATTCACTTTTCTATACTTCTTTTGATATTCTAAAATGTTTTCTTTATTCTCTTCATAATTTTTTTTTCTCTTTTCCTTTATCACATCTTTATTTTTTTCACGATATTCTTTTTGATATTCCTTTTCTTTTTCTTTATTATCAGATTTATATTTTTTATTATAACTAGATATTTCAGATTTTTTATTTCTTTGACTATTTTTTATCTTTTCTATAATCTTATTTTTATTCAATTCATAATACGCAAACATGTATAATTTATTACATTCTTTACAATATGTAGATAAACCATCTTTGGACTTAGAACTTTTATTAAATTCATCTTCCTTTTTTTCAACTTCACATTTGCTGCATTTTTTCATCTTTTCTAAATATTTTATATATACTATATATAAAAATTAAATTAGCCCATATGGACAATAAAGTAAAAAATCATAAAGAAAGAAGAAAAATTTACAACTCAGATAAGACATCAATACAAATATATAAGACAACTCATGAAAAACTAAAAAAATATTGTGAATCAAATAATTTAGTAATTAAAAATTTCATAGAAGAAATTATATTAAAATCAATATGTTAATACCATATTTAGGTGAAAAGTCAAAGTTTGCTAGTTTTATAACTCCAAATATACCAACAGATATATCTACTTATGTGGAACCTTTTGCTGGAATGTTTGGAGTTTTCTTTTCCTTAGAATTTTCAAAATTTAAAGATGTTAAGTTTATCTATAATGATATAAACTACTTAAATTATAATCTTTTTTATTTACTTAAAAACGATAAACGATTTATTGAAATTGTTAAAGGCATTACGATTGACAAATATTATTATGAAAAGGCTATCAAAGAAATATTTACTGAAACAGATGATATGACTAAGGCAATAAATTGGCTTATCACATTAACTTGCTCAGCTCCTAATCAAATAGGGACTTGCTCTTGGAGAGGAGATACTGAGTTTGAAGTGTTTAAGTTAAAGTGGAGAGCATATGAGCCACATTTAAATAAAATATCTGAAATTTTAAATTTTGATTATAAAAAATTAATTAAGAAATTTGATTCTAAAGATACTTTCTTTTATTTAGATCCACCATATATGGGTCGTGAAAAATATTATATTAATCATGATTTTAATGAAAACTCACATTATGAATTGGCACATGTGTTAAATCACATAAAAGGTAGATTTGCTCTTTCTTATTATTACTTTGATGGAATTGAAGAACTTTATCCTAAATGTAGATTTGAATCTAAAAAGACTATAATGGGAACAGAGTGGTTGGTTATGAATTACTAAAAACAAAAAAAGAGGTCTATGACCTCTTTTTTTATCCATGAAGTAAAAAATCTAATCTATCTAAACCTCTACTTTCACCATACATAAGTGTAATTCCCTTATCTCTAATCCAATTTTCATCTGGTTGAATAAGTTCATTTTTGTAAAAAAGATGACTAAAAACTATATCACATGCACTATTTCTAAACTCTTCTGCTCCTGGGTAACTAACAAAAGTTAAATTTTTCATATCAAATTCTTCATCTTCAGTATCGATATAAAATGCCCAAGTAGTTATATCATCAAAATAAACAGTTACTTGTTCTTCTCTTGAGTTTGATTCTGTAAATTCCTCTAACTCAGGATACATCAATTCACAAGAAAGAAATGTAGCACCTTGTTCATTTTTATTCCAGCTATAGTAATCATCTTCTGTGTCAAAACCAAATTCAGAATTTACTGATTTAAATTCATTTATTCTTTGAACATCATTATATTCTTCTGTTCCTTCTTCTACATCCTCAGCCCAAAATGTTTCACCATTACAAAATTCTTCAAGAGAAGTTTCTTCTATCAAAGTTTCATCATCAACTAAAACAGAAATTTGAGCATCACTTTCAAAGAAAGAAATGCCATAATAAGAACCATATTTACCTAAATCGGGATTATCAAAAAGACAATCTATCATTTCAAAATGACTACCACCGGTTTCAATAAAATCATTCACTAATTCATTGAATTTTGGAAGTTTTTCTAAATCTTCTTTAGTAATTGCATTAAAAAGTGCTTCTTGTGGATTATTCCAACCATCTAAAGTAAGAGAGAAAATTAAATTTAGAAAATCATTTTCCGTTTCTATATCATCATTGCAATATTGAAGAGCTTCTTTTACTTCATCTCTATACTCTTCTCTTAATACTCCAAAAAAATACTTTGGAATTCTACCACTTACGTTAATTTCTACTTGTGCCATAATTTAAAATTTGATATTGATAATATAAAATTTGATTATAAAAGTTTAATATATAAATTATGAAACATATTAAATTATTTGAAAACTTTTATAAACTAAATGAAGCTCTAAATAAAGAACTTAAAGAATTTGGTCCAGACTTACAAAAAAAATTGACTGATTTAGGATTTAAGGTTAATTTAAAAGTAAATCAAGATGTTCATGCTGATCATCAACAAGTGGTTAATTCTAACCCTAAAGAAATGTTAGCTCTTATAAACTACTATAATTATAGCGGTTCTGAATTATTAAATGTAACTGTGCATAAAGATAATGCTAAATATTTAGAAAAATTAGTATCTTATTTTAACCTCCCTAAAACAGAATACGGTCCTGATAAAGAAATTGGTTGGTATGTTAAAAATGTTAGAAATGTTAATCCGGGTGATATTGTAGTTACTCAAATCTATGGTGGTCAAGTTTCTTTCTATAGAGCTGGTGAAAAAGGTAGCACACAACAAATACAAAGTAGAATGAAATCATAATAAAAAACCTCTCAAATTGAGAGGTTTTCTTTTTTAATATGATTTTTTATTATTGTATTCTATCTGTTCTTTTAATTATCTTAGTTGTGTTTTCATCACAAATTACTAACCCAGTTTTTCCCTCACTTACTAACTTATCAAAATATCTACCTGGGTGAACTAAATCATCATCCTGCCACTCACCTATTGGTGAATTTTTAATTTTAACATTAACCTCTGAAATTACTATTAATGGAACCTCAGGTAAAAATTTATCTAATAACCCTCTACAAAAAGAAGCCGACTCTTCAAGATTTGTATCTAATAGTGCTTGAACTCCTAATCCTCTACTGCTAGCACCTGAAATTTCAAAACTTGTTGGAAATTCTATAGTTCTTAGAACCTCAACACAATTTACCCAGTTTGGGTTTGTATTTAATGTCCCTATAGGATATTCACGTCTACAAATAAACATGTTCATTATGACTTTCTTCTCCATTTTAGACTCTTTTAAGAAACTATTCCAGGTCTTTATGTCCATTTTAGTAGTTAGTTTTAACCCAATCAACTAATTTAAGTAAGTTCTCTGTGTTATTTGGATATTTATCTAATAAAGATTCTAAGAATTTCAATCTACTTTCTTTATATTGTTCACCATAAGCTTTATACTCTTCGTGAATACCGTTCTCCCATTCCAATAATTGATCAAAATCTCTTTCGACAATACTCATATCATAGTGATTAAATGATTCTGAGAGGTTTGTTGTAGATTCGTGAGTCTTTGTATCTAAAATCATTTGTTTTACTTCTAAGACATCTGAATTTGTCTTATCTAAACAACACTCAATAAAGAACTTAGCAGAATCTTCTTCATTTGTAGAACTCATTGGATTATAAACACAATCGTGGAAAAGAGCAGCCAACATTAACTTCTCATATTCTTTTTCAGAATATTTAGATTTATTCTCATTGATTTGGTCAATAACATCATTTAAATGATTTAAAGTGTGATAAGATCTGTGTGATTCATTCCACATTGAAAGCAGTGTATTAACATCACATTTGATATTCCATTTATTAAGTAGTTCTTGTAAATTCATAAAAAATTTAATTTTTGTTATATATTAAAGATTTTATTTATACTTTCTTTTCTATCTTGAGCACGATTGTACTTATCAAATGTTTTTTTCCAGTCACCAAGAGCCGCTGATGTGTGAGATTTACCAGTCTGTCTAGCCTTCAACATCATAATTTCTTTATTACCTTTAAGTAATTGACCAAATATATCTAAAGTTTCTTTATTCATATAGTCTTTTAATTTTTTCTTTTCGTCTTTCAATTTTACCTCTCCACTTACGAACATTTTTTACTTTAATGTTAAATTCTTCCATCCATTCAGAAGTGACATCTTTATAACTTATCTTACTTATGTGATCAACTACAACAATATCCTTCATATCTTTTTGTATATGTAAAGTCCATCTAAATCTATTTCTTCTAATTCATTAAATTCTTTTAATAACTCAAAGTGTCCTTTACCGGAGTTAGCATTTTCAACTATAATAGAACCTAATTGAATTTCACTGACTATCTTTTGATACATTCTCTCTAGCTGTTTTTTATTATTAAAAGGAGAATACGAATAAACTATGTTATAGTTAGAATAATCTACATTCATAATATCATCTTTAATAAGATTAAGTTTATCTTTCCAAAGATGTGATAAATTATCATTAATAAATTGTATATAAACATCCTGTTTTTCAATACCATAAAAGTGAAAACTCTTATCTATATCCAAAGACTGTAAATAAATTTCAAAAAGAGCATTTCCTAATCCAATTCCACAATCACAAATATGATTTTCTTGTTTTAATAAACCAAAATTATTTAACTTTTTAAGTAAAAATATATTTTGGTCAATATTACTTAAAACATTATAATGTTCACCATTATCCGTAAAAACATTGACCGATAAATCTGATTTGAAGTTATGAGTAATTTCAAAGTATTTTATTAAATCAGGGTGTGGTTCTATTTCTTCAATCATTGTAATATTTTTTCTAATTTAGACGCTCTTTGTTTAGAAATTAATTCAGAGTAAATTACCTCTTCTAATTCATTTATATCTTTACAAATTTTAGAGTTATCTTCTAACTTAGTTAGTTTCTTTTTAATAATATCAATAAACAGTTGTTGATAAGGGCAACTTGATGTTTTTAGCTCATGTGAATCTTCAACCCAAGTGACTCCTACTTTTTTATTAAAGATAACCCAGATAGATGTAAAGGGCCCAGAACTTTTCTGAACGATATAAATATCTCCATTCTCTTTATAAATCGGATAATAATACTTTTCAACTATCTGAGTATATGTTTTTGTTTGACCATTTGTATATTTATAATTATATTGTTGAGAATCTTTAATTAAGAGGCAATTTTCCAATCCTTTTCTAATCTGAAAAATAGTTTTCCAGTTATTGAGGTATTGTTTTTTTCCAATTTTTACCATATAAACAAAAGACGGAATAGATAAAAGAATAAAAAAGATAGGTATCACAATTGAAAATGCGACTATCCAGTTCCATATTCCAATTCCTAAAATCATAGTCCTAGAATTTTGTCAATCTTGTTATTCCTTTTTTCAGCCTTTTCTTTAGATAATCTTATCTCTCTTTCTTCTTTAGTTTCAAATTGCTCAATATCAACAAAAATTTCTCTGTAATATTCAGAAGAACTGATATAACTACCATAGTCTATTTTATAGTCATTAATATCTATATAATTTCCGTATGTTTTCATGTAATCCGTGTATTTATTTTTCATATCCTAATATTTTATTAATTTTTAAATCTCTTAAAACAATCTTCTCGTCTATTTTTTTTGTCTTAGTTGCATGAAACCAATGACCATCATCAGTTTGATAATAAACTTGATTTACCTTACCACCATTTTTTCGCTTTCTTAATTGTTGAGCAACGATGATAATTAAATCACCAGTTTCTTTTAATTCTAAGTAATTAGGAAGTCCTAAATTACTTAATCTTTCCCAGTAATTTTTGTTACCATACCAACCTTTTGGTGGGAACTCACATTGAATAATCTTTTCTGCGGCTTTTATTTTTTATTTGTTAATAGTCTCGTTAATTTTCCAATCTCTCAAATTTTCTTTATAGTTGATGAAACTATCCATTTTATGATTAGTAAGTCTTTTATGTTCTTTTACTTTTTCAATAATCATATCAATAATCTTTTCATCTTCAATTATAAAAGAACCATCTTTATCAGGGTATCCTAACCATATAGTTGGTTTTTTACCAAGTCTTCCATCCATACAAATCTCAGATTCACCACCTAAAAGATGATGTTTTCCTATAGAGTCAAAATAGAATTTCCAAATAGGACCACCTATTCTACACTTCATAACAACAGTTCCACCGTCTCTATATGAATCAAATTTTTCAATTAACAACATAACTTTCTATTTCTGATTTAACTTTTTCCATTCCAACTGAAGCAACTTCTTTAATATGATACAAAAATGGTTTTCTTTGTTTGTCAATATGAAAATCCATTTCAGCAGGGTCAATTACATAAATAAGTGTATTTGGTTTTGTTAAAAATGGAATTTGATTTGCAGGAGCCACTTGCATTGAAGTTCCTACAATAATACAAACATCACACTCAAAGGCTGATTCTTCAGCTCTTTCAATCATTTTTGGATTCAAGTTTTCTCCAAACCAAACAATATGAGGTCTAAGCTGTGAACCTTTCTCACATTTATCACCAACATTACAATCCTCAGTCCAATCATAAACTAAGGTAGAGTCTAAAGTAGAACGAACTTTTGTTAATTCACCATGTAAGTGAATAACTTTAGTTGAACCAGCTCTTTCGTGTAGATTGTCAACATTTTGTGTAACAACCGTGACATCATAGTCTTTTTCTAAATCAGCAATTATTCTATGAGCTAAATTTGGCTCAACTGTTTTTAATTGAGCACGTCTCATATTATAGAAATTGAGAACTTTTTCTCTATCTCTACGCCAACCATCAGGTGTTGCGACATCCTCTACTTTATGATTATACCACAGTCCATCATCACCTGTTCTAAAGGTAGCAACTCCACTTTCAGCAGACACTCCAGCCCCAGTAAATATTAATATTTTTTTCTTTTCCATAATATTTTACAAATGTAAGGAAAATAAGTTTAACATAGATAGAAACTCTTTAGAAATTTATATATAGTCTTAAAGCTATATAATTTTTATGCCTACAATTGGTGGATTGAGTTTTAGTAAAATTGGACTTCAAAAAAGTTTTTCTGGTAAGACAGCATCAAACATATTGAATACCAATATTTCACTAAACATCAATAAAGTTCTTAAAAATAAGTTAAAGAATTTAGTTTCAGTAAAACCAAAACTTATTGATTATACTTTCTATTCAAGTTTAGGATTTGATTCTAATCTAGTAGGTTTTGATACAACTCTTTCTCAATTAGATGATACTGACAAGCCAATGAGTCCAAGGCTTTTAAATTATGTAGAACCATACTCTATTTCAGGTGTTAGAAAAACTCTTTTTTATACAGAAGTAAATTCGGGATTGAAAATTGGAGACAGAGTTTTCATAATTAATGGTAACTATGATAGTGATTTATTAATAAAAGAGGATAAATATAAAAGAGGAAGAGATGGTTATAAAGTTCTTTTTGTAGATAATTGTAGAATAGTATTAGATTACGATTATACAGGTATGTTACCTTGGATTGAAGAAGACTTAGACAACTTTGTCAAAGTCCATTATATTGAATCTCAGAGTGATTTTGAATCAGTAAATAGACAACTAACAACTAGAAATGGATTTGTAGATTATAAATTCAATTTATATAATAATAATTTTATATTTACAAAAAATACTTTTGCTGCAAATTACGGACCAGAGTGGGGAATAAACGGTGGAATAACACAATCAGGATTCTTTGTTAGAGATGACCAAAATGTGCTTTCAAATGGAACTTATTCTTGGAATGATATTTCTACTCCGTTTATACTTGGTTCATTCTCATATGCTGAATCACCTACAAACTATAATAACGGTAGATTAAAAGTATTAGGTGGATCATTTACTTTTTCTAATTTTTCTTGGAGTTTTAAAGAAAACTTTGTTTACAAATATGAAGTTGGACCCACTCAATCTTTATGGGTAGTTGATGTGAAATACTCTAGACCAATTCTAACAAAAGGTAATTTTAGAGATGGAAACTTCGATGGTGTGTGGAATGTTGGTCTTTTTGGTAGACAAGATAAAAAAATAACTTGGACAGGAGCAAAATCTACTTGGAACACAGGAACTTTACTAAACACAAATTGGTTAAAGGGAACTTTTAACTCAAAGTATACCTTAGCTGAGAGTTATTTTTGTGAATATGACCAATATGGCATACCCAATCAAAAACAAAATGGACCTAATAACAATGGTAGAGGATTCAATTTTATTATTGATTCTGATTTAAATAGATCTACTGTAGAAAATGCAACTTTAATAAACGCAGTTATTGGTTTAGGAACATCAACTTATTCGATTGTTGAGCAACACATTTTAAACAATAATAATATTACTTATCCAAATAATATTAAAAAAGGATATTTTGATAATTGTGAGTTTAATAATTCAAAAATTGAGAACTCCGAAATTAAAAACACTAGAGCAAAAAATACACTCTTTAATAATATTAAATCAATTAATTCTTATTTTAAACAATCTGTTGTGAAAAATTCAGATTACATAAGTGATGAAATTATAAAAATACTAAACTATGAAGAATTAAATATTTCAGAATGGAGATGGTCGAGTCCTTTATCTACATCTGCTACTTTTTCACAAAGAAACGGTCTTTCTCATAAACTATATAAATTCTACATTTCTAAAAGAGACTTCGAGAGATTCAGAAAAGACGATTATTTTTATCTAAAAAATATAGTAATAAATGATGGTCAGAAAAAATTAGTTAACTTTTTTGATAAGAAATTTAAATTAGGAACCTGGACAGAATATTTTGATGATTTTTATAACCCAACTGATCCACACTTTACTTCAACTCCAACTGTTGGGGTTTCATCTATTGTAGGAACCTATTCATTCTTTAAAAGAAGTATGTCAGCAACTGCTTATTTGTCAACACCTCTGGAGAATAAATATTTGATTACTACAGTGACTGATGGTGCTAACTACTGGACAGAATTAGCTGGAACTAACTCAAACCAAAACTACTCAATAGATGTTTTTGTATCTAGCTACGATAGAGATGATAACTATATATCTGGACTTGATTTTGATAGAGCATCTGATAGTTTTACAATTTATACAGATGAAACAATAAGATTTGTATACACAGACAGCGGAACAGAATACACAGAAATAAGACAGCCGTCTGGATATTATGATAGCAACCCATATTATATTCTAACAAGTGGAACAGGTATAACTCAAAGTTACATATTTTATACAGCATCTAACTCAAGATGGGAACATCACCAATATTTTGACCCAGCTTATGGATCAGCTTCAGGAACTTTCTGGATGTATTTAGGAAACACAGGATCTTTACCAGTAAGTAGTGCTAGTTACTCTTGGGATTTAGCACCATCTAACCTACTAACCACAATCACAAGTTCGGTTGCTTATAACCCAGTTATTGCGCCTCCAACATTGGCTCCAAAAATTGCAATTTCACCAAGACCAGGTGCAATTGGTTATGTGATAGATTCCGATTTCGAAAGTGGTATAGTTGAAAGAACTAACTGGAACTCAGGAATTAACATTAACTATAATAATGATTTAAATATAACGAAATTTTCAAATTCAGGTGGTTTTTACGATTTAACTTTTTTAACTCAGAGTTCTACTATTATTGCGAAGACAGGACTTTATAATCAACACAGAGAAACATCAGATGATACTATCAAAGTTGGAAATGTTATGTTTTTAAATGCTGTTGATTATGATACAACGGGTAAATTATATACAATACAATTAAATAATCCAGGAACAGGATATGTAACTTCTGCTGGACTACAATTATCAGGTGGTTCCGGAACACAAGCAACTGTTCAGATAACGGCTACTGCAATTGGTGGAGTTACTGGAGTTACAGGCCCAGCGAATTCTTCACACACATACCCTTCGGTTTCAAACCCAATAACAGTACTTCCGATATCAACATCAGGAACAGGTTTGAAACTAAACGCTGTTCTTAGTGGAACAAATATAGCATCAGTTACAGTTGCAAGTCCAGGAAGTGGATATTTAGTAGGAGATGTCGTTTCTCTACCAGGTAATAGTAGTCCAAATCCAGCAACATTCTCCATCACATCAATAACAAATGGTGAGATAATTTCTGTAACAATTTCAAACGGTGGAATACAGTTTGTTGAAAATGAATTACTGACAGTAGTGGGAGGTAACAATGACGCTGTTGTTGAAGTCATTTCAACTACCGGATCAGTTACGAGATTAAAAGATGCGTATAAAATAACGTCTATTGTTAACGATGAAATTAGTATTAAAGAAATTGCAACATCATCTACTGTAATTTCCAGTTTATTGACCGGTGGTGTTAGTTACACTAAAAACTCAAACAATCGATGGGGATATTTACACACATCAAAATTCAATAAAACTTTTGTTAAAAGAGGACTTCTTAAAAGAACTTATTTATCAAACTCATTAATCGAAGATAACACAATCGACTTAACAGATTTAGATTTTAATAATATCTTAAACTTCAAGAAATTGATAAATATTGAGAATCTATTTACAGACAATAAAAATATTTTATCAAAGGCTTCTTATGTTTATTCTAATATTATAGCTGGAAGTGATGAGTGGTATGATGGTTTATGGAATAATTCAATTTGGAATAGCGGAACATTCTCAAAAGGAGTTGTCAAAGAATCTAGTTGGCATAGTGGAAGATTTTTGACAGGAACTTTCTATCAATCAAGAAGCTTTAATGCAATTCCGGACAGTATTTTTGAATATTATGATGTAGATAGAATATACTCCTCTTGGAAAAAAGGTGCTACTTCTGACATTTTAGCTAATGATAGATATTCTTGGAGAAAAGGAACATTCGTAAATGGACAATTTATTAAAAGTGACTGGGAATCTGGTGACTTCTTAAATGGTAAATTTTCTAATTCAAAGTGGTATGCTGGAACTTTCAGTAAAGGTATTATCGGTGATACAACACTTTCATCATCTGACACGAAATTCTACAATGGTCAAATTAAAACAGCAATAGTTGAAAATGCAAATCTTTACGCAGAGGATACCTCATACCTCGGAGCATCAACATCTACGATACTTTGGGAAACAGGAACTTTTAATGCTGGAATTTTTGGATGTGATATTTTAAATCAACCATCTTCATATCACACAGCAACTTGGAACGACGGAGAGTTCAATGGTGGTGAATTCCAAACAAATGGTAAATGGAAAACCGGAATATTTAATGGTGGTAAATTTATTTCAGGATTTGGATGGACTTACGCCACAACTGCTCAAATTGATTATGGATGGGAAGATGGTGAATTCAATGGTGGTGAATTTGGAAATGCTAACGTTGCAACTAATTCAGTTTGGTTCACTGGAGAATTCAATGCTGGTAAATTTACAGGTAGACTTTGGAATGATGGAGTATTTCAATCAGGAGATTTTATCGGAAGTGCTACATACTCAGCAGTTGGTGGAAATCAACCAGATGGCATGACAACTTCAAATGTGGATAGTTTTGTAGACTCCTTTACTACTGATTTTTATGGAAAATGGAACAGTGGACTTGTTACAAATAACAAAGATGAGTTTATTAAAACTAAAAAATTATTCACTAAACAAATTAGATCAATTCAGATTAAAAAACCTTTAACTATTGCAAATTTTAAAAATATGCTTTGGTTAGGTGGAACATTTAGTCACCCAGGTGGTAAATTTTACAATAGTGCTTGGCTGGATGGAAACTTTATGAAAGGAACATTTGAGTTGAGTTCATTTAATCCTTATGTTAAGAGAAATGGTTCATCAACAAGAAGTTTTAATTTAAATGACGACCTCGCTACAGGTGAAGGTAGTTGTTTGTGGCAAGATGGTGTTTTATCAGAAAGTGAGTTTTATATTTCACAATGGAAGACAGGTAAATTTTTATCAGGAACTGCCTACGGAATGGTCTGGAGAAACGGAACAAACAATTATATGAATGCTTATAATGTATTCTGGGAAAATGGTCTGTGGAGAAATGGAAACTGGAATGGTTCACACATTGAATACAATGGTCAAATTTCATCAGATTTTAACAGACAAATACTTTTAAGAGGAATGTCTTATAGTGGAACATCATCAGTTCATTTCTGGAATGTATTTGAAGAGGCACAGTCAGGTCAAAATATTACTTCTATGACTGGTTCACAACCAGTAAGTAATCTAGTACTTCCACCAATACCAGTTTTGGGAATTTTTAGTCCATCAGATTTTAGATTCAAAAATATTATTAGTTTATATGAAGTTATAGATGATATTAATGTATATGATTTTGAATATATAGATAAACCAGGGGAAATTTACAGAGGAGTTATTGCTCAAGAACTGTTAGAAACTGAATATAAAAATGCTGTAATTTTAGAAAATGATAGATATTTTGTAGATTATACAAAATTGAATATAGAATTTAAAAAAATAAGTTAATAGATGCCTTGGATTTCTTCATTTACTGGTAGTTTCGCTTCCCCTAATTATCACTGGGATCTAAATACTTCTTTGACACCAGACCAAATTGTCAGAGATAATGTATCACAAACAACAAGATCTCAATTAGAATTTAGAGGAACATCATACTATAATTTTAAATCAACCAAAACTTATATTTGGAAAACTTATGTAAGAAATTTTAATTCAGCATCTCAAAGTGGATGGAGCACACTTACAACATATCCTAGAAGACGTTTACAAATATATCCACCTTATAGAACAGGTTCAACTTTTTCTTATCAAGGACAAACTTATTTATCAGGATCACCTGCGATAGTTACAACTTTAGCACCGGAGGCAAATACTTTACCTATTACAGGAGACACAAATAATTGTTTAATATTCATAGACAGGCCGGTATCTGACTTTAGAACAGTCACTCAAGTCGTTTATGGTGCTACATTTTCGGATTTTGAAACATCAGGAATAGTTGAGACTAACTTAATAGAAATCGACTGGATAATTCAAGGATACTCATTTGCAACAAGCTCAAACTCTTCAAATGATTCCGCTTATGAAGGATGGAGGTATAATGAGAGTGACGAGTCATTCACATATAATCACAGAAGTAAATCCTCAACATATAGGTTACCGTTGTCTTTAGTATCTTCAAGTCTAACAGGTAATCTGAATTCCGGTGCTCAGGCAACAAGAAGAAGTTCTTCCTATAGAGGAATCACAAGCAGTAATTACATATGTAGATATATTGACTCGGAAACTTTTAATATGAATGTAGAGTATACTTCACCTAATTCTTATATAGATGTCTATATTTTTGATTCACAACCACCAATTACTACTAATGTCACTACTTTTAATGATTTTTTAAATACTGGTCAGAAGCTAGGTAGATTACAAGGCACTGGAGCTGATAGTTTCTACAATTTGATAGGTAATAAATATGTAACTTTTGTGAGTGAATACAAAAATAATAATACAAATTATGATGGTGTTATAAACAAAATTCAAATAATAAAGGGATATTCCGATACAGATAATAATGAAGAATTTCTTCTCACTGAAGGAGACCAATATTTTGAACCAGTCACATTAGAACCAGTCAATGCATCACAATACGCTACTTATAGTGCAATTATTACAACACCAAACACTCAACATTTATCAGGAAATATTTTCTTTGGAGCAACCGGAGCAACTGGTTCTTTTCCTGGTTTCTTCTCAAGTATATACGGAACAGTATCCAATCTGAGCTCTCAAAGTTCAAAGATTGGAAATTCAAAATTTAGAGCAGGAATATGGGAAAACGGTGTGTGGAACAATGGTATTAGAAAAGATGAGAATGTATATGAATTTGACAATGTTGAATTGGCAATTAAGTTATCAACTAAAAATGTATCTTGGAGGATTCAAATAACAGGTTCTACATTCTCAACAGCAAACTTTGAAGTTGGAGATAAAATCGCTATAAGTAATATAGTAGCAATTGATATAAATGAGGAAAGAAAATTGTTAAAAAATTATTTTACAATAATAAACAAAACTGATACTGCTTTAGTAGTAGAGACTGACAATAACTTCCCTATAAGAAGAATACAAAAAGACTCAGAAAACCATAAAATATTAATAACAAAAAATGTTTGGTTAAACGGCGGATTCTTAAATGGTATATTTGAAGGTGTATGGAACGACGGTTTATTTAGAGGTTATCCATATATCACAGAAATGTTCAATTCACATTGGATTGACGGAACATTTAATGGTGGTCACTTTACATCAATAAGAAATTGGTATTTATTCACTGACACATACTATTATGATGGTTATCTAGGTCTTACATTTGGAGCCACAGCTCACGGCTTTATTCCTGGTGATACCATTAAAATTGATAAATTTGACAAAACAATTAATCTAAGTTATGATGGTTTACATAAAGTAACAGAAGTAATTGATGATTATTTAATAGTAACTGATAAATTATTTGAAACATCGTCAACTTTAGAAGGAGGAATTGTTTACAAACAAGAAACAACAGGACTAGTTCAGAACTTTAAATTCTTTGACAACAATGTAGCTCCTAAAACGTCACAGACCTCTACAAATATTCAAGAAATATGGAGATATAATTCTTGGATGGATTTAGTATACAAAACACAATCTTCTACCAATATAGGTTCTAATAAATCTTTATTTAACTCTTCAAGTAATAATATCAATGAGGTTTTAGAAAAACATAAGTTTGGATTCGGTGACTATACTGCTATGAACTTATATGGTTATATTACAGAGGATGTACTTTCAAGTACATCACAATTTAGAGATGTTGATACTTTTTTTAAGAGAAATTATTCATTAGGAACAAAGTATCAAATTTATCAAGATTTTTTAGATGATATTTCAGAGTTTAATGATGCCTTTGATTCAAATCCAGAATTAGGAAATTTAGATAATTTTTACTCGAATGGTTGGACCTATAGTTTTTCAGGAATCACAGGAACTCATTCATATTTGAATAAATATGTCAAAAGTAGAACTGGTGTTCAAGACTTTATTTCTTATGACGGGGGAACTTACTTTAATCCATCATATACTGCTAATGGTGGTATTCCGCTAACCGCTACAGTCTCTTTTAACTCACTTAAAGAAAACTCTTTTGGATTGCTTTTATCAGAGGATGTTTCAAACCAAAGTTTTGGAGTAAGTATTTCAGGAATATATCAAATAAATGTCAATATACCTGCTCATTTTTATACAGGGGTTTACGCACCTGGACTAATAGGAGCTCCTCTTGACAATGATAGATTGTTTATTACTGGAAATGTAATTGTCGGAGAATTATTATTAGCTAAAACAGATGGTATTACAAAAACAGTGACAATTCTTGTAAGAAAAGTCATAAAAACTACTGGAGGTGATTATAATGTTGGAACCCAATTCTTTGATGACGGTGATGATCTTGCTGAATACGAGACAGATTTAACACTGAATATAGACTGGAAAGGTGAGTTAAAAAATGGTGATAGTGTTAAAGTTGGTTTTAGACCATGTGATACAAGAATTCTTAACTATAATTTCGCTGGTCCGTGGAGAGGATCTGGATTTGAACAGGGATTTGGTCTTAACGATACTATTACTGATGCAGTAGCTCGATGGAGATTTGGAACAGCTTCTACAATATCAATTAATAATGAAGGTGTAGAACAGTCCTTAGGATTTAATATAAAAAGAACACCAAATAAAACTCTTCAATATGAAAGTGATAAGGAAATATCATTCTTTACATTAAATAATACCAATATTAATATTGAAAAAAATAGATATTCAATGATTGAATTTGATGTTATACAACAACCAAGTTCTATAATGAATATTTTTTCATATGGAACTCAGAGTTTTGATGTGCAATTTCACACAATTGATCTTTATAACTTTACTAATATCATGAATGCGGATTCAACTTATGGTCCTACTCATGCTTATCCAGCCGGATATCAACCACTTATAAATCCATTTAACGAATATTTATCAATTTATGCTAATGGTATTGACTACAAGTTTACCGGTGAAACAACTGTAAGAGAATTCTTTTATAACAGACCGGGTCTTGATTTAGGTCTATGGAACTTTAACACAAAATTCACCGATAATGAAACTGTCAAAGTTCATGAGTTAGATAATGTCAAATTCTATGAAATTGACATGATTCCGTTCTTTCAATACACAACAGAAGATTATATAAACAAACAAATTCAAGTTCCACTTACTGGAGTTGCTCCTATTATAGATTATTCAGATGAAAACTTCAACTTTGTAGGAAATATTCAAATAAGTCTAGATGGTATATCAGTGAACTCATCTTCAATTAATCAAATACTATACATATCTAACACTAGCGGTTCAACCACAACTGGCAGTGGTGGTTTTATTACTGGATAATTTTATTACCAAGTATCCAACTTTTCCAGCTTCAGATTTTGAATGATGTCCCATTGATTCAATTTTTGTTTCATCTCCAGAAAGTTTAATTCCAGTAAGTTTTTGTTTTCCTAATATTCTTTTTTCACCATCACAATAATTACAAGAATTAAGACCTACTTTGCCCTGTCCAAAACAAAAACTACATTCAAATCCTTCGAATTTTCCAGTTCCTTCACAGAAGTCACAGCCATCTTCGGCTTCAAAGGTTTTTACAACTTCACCATCTAAATTTTTAACAACAATTTTTGATCTATTGTCTTTACCGGATCCGTCACATTTTTTACACTTAACCCATCTTTCATATTCTAAATTTCCATCAAAAGTATCATCTACTAAAATTTGAATGTTTAAAACTTCATTTTTTTTAAATGTTTCTAAATGATCCTTTGTCTTATCATGTGACCAATCTAAATTAAGGTCAAATAGTTCAAAGTATTCATTATAGCTATTTCCAAATTTACTTTTTACATCATATTCTTTTCTTAAATCAGAACAAAGAATATCATAAGCTTCTGTCATTTCAGCAAAAATAAGAGGGTCTCCTCCTTTATCAGGATGATGCTCAAATGAAAGTTTATAATAGGCCTTCTTAATTATTTTCTCTTCAGAGTCTGGAGAAACTTTAAGTATAGAGTAATAGTTTTTATTTTTATCCATTAGTCATTACTTCTATATTTTTTCTGAATATAAGCGGCTCTCTGTAATTCATCTCTTCTTTTAACAGACTTTTTTGTAAATTCTTTTTTGTCTCTTAAGATTTTAATAGCTTTTGATTTATCCCATTTCTTTTTTAAAACTTTAAGTGCTCTTTCAATTGGTTGCTTTTGTGTGACTTCTACTATTAACATATTTTAGATTTTATTTTTATTTATTAAATTCCTAATTCGTTTAATTTTTCTTGACGTGAAAGTTGTTTAAGAAAGTTATCATATTTTATTTTTTCACTTTCATTTGTCAAATTATTTGGATAAGAAATGTTAAATTTTTTTTGAAAATATTCTTCAACTTTTTGTGTGACAAGTTCATTTTTTGAAATTATGTCATCAGATATATACCAAAACATATTATTAGTTTCATCCCCGATGATAAATGGTTTGGTCTTAAGCATCTTTACTAATTCTCTTTCATATTCTCTTTCACAATCTCTTGTTTTAGCTGCATTTTCATAACTTTGAATATTAATCCAATACGACTTCAAATTTTTCTGATGGAATATATCCTGAATTATTTTTATTTCATCCTTCATAAACAACCTCTTCGATTGAAGTAAAAACTTCTTTATTAATTTTTAAAATTTTATCAAACATTTCTTCACTTAAGATAGCATGATGAACCACAAATATATTAATATTATAGTCATTAGCAAACGATTTTAACAACATTAATATAGAGTCTATACCTTCTAAGTCAATTGAAGAGAAAACCTCATCTAAGAAAAGAATGTTAATGTGTTTTTTTGTTCTAATTAACTTTAAATAAGCAATCAAAATTGCTATGTTAATTTTTTTAGTTTCTCCAGTAGAAAGTGAGTCGTGTTCTATAGGAACTCCTAAACTTTTAATTTCAGCGGTAAATGTTTCATCTAATTTTACATCAAACGGAAGCATCATTTGTTTCACATTTTCAGAAACAAAGTGATTAATTGGCTTAATAATTCCGGAAATGATAGCTTTTTTCACACCATCTTCAGAAAGAATTCTATTCAATTCTTTGTAATACATTTCTTTCTCTTTACAAATAGTATTTCCCTCTTGAGAAATTGACTTTTTATCTTCTAATTCTAAAATTGTGTTTTGAAACTCTTGAACATTAACAGATGGTGTTGGATTAGTAGGAATTTTTTGAGATTCTTTTTTGGTTACTAATTTATCAATTTCTGACTTATAATTTTTCAACAAATAGTTTAAATCATTAAAAGCAGTTGTAGTTTTATCTGATAACTCTTTTAGTTTTGATTGTCTTTCTTTTACTTTACGAATGTTATCTTCAATCTCAATTTTTACATTCTCAAATCCTGATTTCTTTTCAACAAGAGTTGTTCTTAGATTGACAAAGTGATCAGAATTAAAATCTGTTCTACAAGTTGGACACTTTCCTGAATCATATAACTCAATTTCTCGTTGTACATTTTTAATATCATTTTGTGTATTAATGTATTGTTTCTTCTCAACATCCAAGTCTTCACTAAGTTCATTTTCTTTTGATTTTATTTTTTCAATTTTTTCTTTAAGTGATTTATAATCATCTTTTTTAGAATTCATTTCATTAGTTATTCTATCGATTTCCGATTGAATATCTTCTTTTTCTCTTTCTAAAGCCAATTGAGCTTCATGTTTTTCTCTTTCAATTGCTTTTTCAATAGACTTTTTAATTGAGTCGATAGATTCATCTAATGTTTTTATTTCAGAGTCCAAAGAAGCCATTCTAACTTTATTATTCTTATTTATATCTTTAAGAATACTATTTAAAATGTTGATAACTTCCAAATTAAATAATTTATCTAACAAAAGTTGTTTTTCTTCGTTTGTTAGTGATATAAAATTTTTGAAGTCATTAATAGACATTGAAATGAACGATTTAAATGTTTCAATATCCATTCCAATATATTTTTCGATTTTTTCATCAACATTGGCTTTTCCGGCTCTTTCATTTAAAACTCCGTTTTCTATCAATTCAAGCACATTAGGAGAGATTCCTCTTTTGACTTCAACTTCAGTTGAGTTTGAAATAAATTTAATTCGATTTAATAATTCACCGTTGATTCGGTTTGGTAAAGTTGATAGTTTATGCCATTTTTTAGTTTTACCTGATTTAACTTTACCGTAGAGTGTGTATTCAAAAGATTCTAATAACGACGATTTACCGTTACCATTTTTTCCAACAAGTAAAACCAACTCACCACTCTCAGTGTTCAGTTTTACAATTTGTTCATTGTTCCCAAAAGATTTATATCCACGTATTCCAATTTCACTAATTAACATTAATAAGTATTATTTTTTACTTATATCAAAAAAAAGTCAAATTGTTATTTATTTGGATGATGTATTTTGTAGATATTTGGATCAAAGTCATTAACAATATTAATCATTTCACCATAAGGAACTATTCTTTCAATTATCTTTAACATTAAATTAGGATATCCAAACCAATCTTCAATATCACATCCTAATTTTTTTTCTAATTTTTTATCAGGTGTTAAGGCAACAACAGCTTCTTTGTAATAAAAAATAGTCTCATAAAATTCATCCTGATAAGAAAGGGTTAGTAAAACAAAAATACCACCATCTAACTTACCAATATACTCAATTATATCAAACTTTATTTCATCCATTACGACAATATCTGGTCTATTTTTTCAGATCTTATTTCTTTTAAATAACCTGAGTGAAACAAAGTATTGAAAATAGAAATACCCATAGAATTTCTATTATCACTAAAACTGTGCATCATATCAACATAATATCTATGTATCTGTTCTTTTTCTTCTTTTGATTGAAGTGAATTTACTTTATCTAGGTCTAAGTAGTAATTGTCAAATTTCATAATTTAATTAAATTTTATCGTCAATGATAAATTCTATTTTTTTAAATCTCTCATCTGTATCAGTGAAGATAATTTGAATTCTATCTATATCTTTGAATTCTTGAGCTTTTCCAGTAACCTCATTTATCATAACATCTTTTTTGTAAATGATATCTATACCTGGTTCTTCACCTAAGAATCTACGCATATCTTCCTTTATTTGAGATAGTTTCCAATCGTCGTTTTTAAAATCAATACGTGAAATATATTCTCTAATTGACATTTCTTTTAATGAACTCATAAAAATAAAATTATTTTTTATTATATATCTAAAATTCTCCTTTGTCTAAAAAATATGTATTTTGTTCAGAAATTATTTTTAAATTTCTATGTATAGAACTACAGTGTTTTTTGAACATTTTAACATCTTCTTCGTTTAAATCAAACCATTCACCTTCTAATTTCTTTTCTTTATAGATACGATGTAACATAGCCTCAATTTTTGTTCCCCATTCAGATTGAAATGAATCAACTAAATAAATTTCAGAAGCGTTACCTGTTTTGAACTCTTTAATTCTTTTTTCAGGAGTTCTTCTAGTAAAACCAATTTTGTGTAGTTTTTGACCTGCTATTTCAGAACATACCAAATAGATAGAAAACATTATTATTTACTTTTTTTCTCCTTTACATCCACTTTAATTTCAAGTGGTTCTTTTGGTTTATTACCCTGAGCGGTTACAAATCCATCAATACTATTAGTATTCTTTCTAATTTGAGCCAATAGTTTCACAACTTCATCCATCTTTTTAGAAACATATAAGATTTCATTCTTTCTTTCTTCTTCGTTATTTAACTTCTTCTTTTTATTATCAGATACAGTATATAACTCTTTAGTTTTTACAGGAGACACCCTTTGATTAGGGTCAAATTTCCCAGTAGAAAGTCCTTTTGTGACAGATCCTAACTCCGTTAAGTTTTTTAACTTTAACTTTTCTAAAGCTCTTCCGAGTTTCAACAACGCCGTAGCCATAGCATCATATCCTTTAGCTAGTGTAATCATTTTTCTGGTCGTTTGTGAAATAGGATCGGTTCCTAAAGCTCCTTCAAAAGCTGAACCTAATCTACCCATAAATGTCGTTCCTTTTCCTTCTATTTCAGCAATTTTCTTAACAACATATGTGAAGTCTAGTAAGTTCTGACCTACTTTTCTCATAAAGAACGGATCAACTTTCATATCAAATGCTTTTCTACCTGAATACATAATCCAGGCTACTTTTACTAATTTTTTTGCCATTCTGGATACTGAGTCATCTGATCCTCCTAAAAATGATAGTCCTGTAGATACCATACCTGAGAGCATACTTTTTAAACCACCACCTGATAAAATTTCTAATTTTTTCTGCAAACTGACATACCCAAGCATATTAGTTGATAAATTTCTTACCCATCTTGTTGGAAGAGAATATGAGAATAATTTTTTATTTTTCCAGAATATGTAAGCCACATTTGTCATTTGGATAGCAACATCTTTTGCTAAACTCAAATCCTTTCTTTCTTTTACTTTACTAGTTGTGCTTGAAGCTCCAAGTAGACCAACACTTGTTGAAGTAACAGTTTTTTCAGATACTAACATTTTATCTAACTTAAGAGCTAAATCAGCAAATCCAAGAATATTTCTTGAAATATTCTTTATAAAATTAGGATCTAATTTTACAGTGAAATATTTACGGTTTTTATATAGTATTCTAGCTGTAGAAGCCATAGACCAAACACCATCTTGTAGAAGAGCTGCTTTTAGACTGAAGAATCCTGCAGAATATCCTCTTTCATCCATGACATCAAAAAGGTCCATAAAGCCTTGAACACCAGAACCAACACCTTTAGCCCAACTATGTGATGGATATGATTTCCACATTTCTGGTGGAACAAATGAAAATGCAAAGGCTGCATCAGACAAAGCACCAGCAATTGCCCTAATACCATACACCATTCCGTCAACTACATCTTCACCGGATGTGAACCATCCACTACCTTCGGCCATATTTTTGAACACTGGTTCAAAAGCCTTTAAAGCTTCTCCAACTCCTTTACCCCACTTCTTGGAAGGATAAGATTCGAAAGGAGCTGTATTCGATGCTAGTATTTCAGCCGCAGAAATTATACCTCGTGTAATTGCTATAATACCCATAACCATCTGACCAACTACATCTTCACCTGATGTAAACCAACCAGTATTTTCATTAAGAGCTACAAAAACAGGAGCAAAAGCTCCAATTGCTGTTCCAACTCCTTTTGCCCACTTTAAAGGAGGTCCATTTTCAAAGGCTGTTTTATGTTTAGCAAATTCTCCAGCTGCGACTACTATCCCCTTCGCGACTACTTTGATTGCTCGTGCAAAATCATCTGGACCAACACCACCCATTCCAAATGCTTCCATAACAGCGTTATTCACTAACATTTGATAAACCTGACCAAAGGCTCCAATTGATATAGCAACACCTTCTGCCCATTCTTTAGTAGGACCCCCGGTATACTTTCCTTTAGATAAGATAAATGAGACTTCAACTATTGACCAGGCAATATCAGCCAACATACTTCTACCTGTTTCAAACGGATTTGGACCACCGAAGAATCCCATAACAGCAGCGGCTACACCAACAGCTCCCAAGATAAGAATGATTGGAACGAAAGCCCCGTAAAGAGCTAAGACACCCATTGCCCATTGACCAAAGTTTGCATCATATTTCCCTTTACCTAATATTTTAGCAACATCTACTATAGTTTCAGCAACAGTTAAAATCATTGGAAGACCCACCCAGAAGAACGGATTTATAACATTCAGACCAAGTGCAATTGCTCCTAATGCGAATGCACCTAGTGATGCGGCTACTGCTACAGTCCATCCTAATTTAGGATACTTATTGTATTTACCAGCATTTAAAATCATTGAAGTTCCTACAATAGTCGCAGAAACAACTAAAATCGCAGCCAAACCTGCTAAGAAAACTAATGCTTGAGGACCAAAGACGGCAGAACCAAGAGTCAAAGCTCCAATTGCAAACGCTCCTAATGAAGCACCAACTCCGATTGCCCATTTTAATGAAGGGTATTTTTTGTATTGACCAACTCCTAAAATAAGAGATGAAATCATAATAACACCTGCTAGAATGATTAGAACAAGTCCTCCTTTTAGAGCATCAACTGGTTTTAATACTTTACCTATTATTTTTACAGCAAAGGCATAAGCCACAAATACAATAGCGGTGACAATACCATACAATAGAAGCTTAAATATCATTCCTATTGTTATCTTATCAAAAGATGATTTAAATTTAGCAAAAATGAAAGCAGATACAGCTAATGCCAAAGACATGAGTGTAAATAATACAGGCAATAATATTACTTGTTTTAAACTTAATTTACCTAAAAATTTAGAAGCAAAGGCTACAATTGTAGTAATTACACCCATCGCAAATCCTAAAAATAGAATTTTAAATATAGTTCCGTAAGTAAGTGCTTCAAACGATTTTTTAAACATAGGTTTAGCAAATATGTAAGCTGATAGTGCTATTGCTAACGACATAGTTGTTAAAAATAAAGGAAGTAATAAGACTTCTTTTATACTTAACTTACCTAATTTATTAGTGGCAATTGCCATAAGAAAAGCAACTACACTAATAGCCGCTCCTAATAGTAGAATTTTAAATAATGTTCCGTATCCTAAGGCATCAAAAGAACTTTTGAATTTTGCAAAAATCTTAGCCGATAGTGCAATTGCTAATGATATGGCAACTAACGTTATAGGTAATAATAAAATAGCAACAGGATTCGTATTTTCAAGAGAGTTTATTAATTTAGCAATACCTAATGAAACTACAGCAAACATAGCACCAATCAAAATTGCGGTAATAGCTTGCATAAATCCAATCGGTTTTATTTCTGCTAAAACATGAGATGACCAAGCAATACCCTTTGCAATCATATACATTATAAGAGGTAGACCAAGTATTACAGCAGCCATTTTAGCCATTCCAATAGAAGATGTTTTGAATCCAAATCCTCCTCCACTCGCTTGTTGTGAGGTTGTTAAAGATGTAATTAAACCAGCAATTCCTCTAGCCACAATAGCGAACATAACACCAATTAATATTGCAGTAAGTGCTTTAGGTATTGAGATAGGAGTAATTTGGGCTAAAAACTTAGAGGAAAGCATTATACCAATCGACATAGCAACCATTAACATAGGAAGCATGATTGATGCTTTTAAAACTGTTCCAAAAGACATATTTGATGACTTCACTTTCATACCTTTAAACTCAACATCCTGTTGAGTTGTCATTGCGGCAATTAATCTACTCATCGCAGGAGCGACAAGAGTAAATAGTAAAGCTATTGATGCGGCTGTTAAAACTTGAGGAATTGTAAGTGGTTTTATTTTTGATAATATCCAGGATGAAACAGTAACAGCTAAAGATGAAATCACCATTATTGCTGAAATTATTGCAGCCTCTTTTATCGTCATAGGACCACCAGTTGGTCCTTTTATTTTTGAAACACGTTCAAAAGCATATGCGACTAATACGATACCGATTCCTAAGGCTAGAACAGAAAGTATATTGACTTTACCTACTAATTTAAAAGCCATACCAATTGCTAAAACAGCGACTGCAATTAATAAAATCGTGGCTAAACCTTTTTTAATTTGTGACTCTTTTTTAGGATCACCAGCACCTTCCATAGCATCAGTCTTTTTTTCATCTTTTTTCTGATTGAAAAGACCTATGAT
>JACCDP010433384.1_pt1 | contig 29152 bp, 25 predicted proteins | sample 7445841 | NCBI WGS metagenome assembly JACCDP01 (sample SAMN15323441, study PRJNA562643) | freshwater metagenome | isolation source: river surface water | place: USA:Blue River Watershed | collected 2017-08-17 | reverse complement strand
GTGCAAGGAACCGCTCAAGCCGCCCACCTGGCTGTGCAGATCCTCCTCGGTGCGCGCCAACAACCTGAGCATTTCGCGAGCGTTGGCCAGCAGCATCTGGCCCTGTTCGGTCAGCCTGAATTTGCGGGTATCCCGGCTGATCAAGGTCACGCCCAGGTGCTGCTCGAACTTGCGCACACAGGTCGTGGCGGTCGCCGCGGAGACGTTGAGCGAGTCCGCGGCCCGGCTGAAGCTGCCGCACTCGGCCACGCGAACGAAAACTTCCATGGCCCAGAGCTTGTCGATGGCGCGCGCTCCTTCTTCTGATTAGCGTGGCAAATCTGAAATTATTCTATCTTCAGCTTGAGGCTGTCCATCAGGCGCTTGCTCTGGCGCTCGTCCTCACGCAGGAATGCATCAAACTCCGCGGCGCTGGTGAACACGGGCTGCAGCCCCATGGTCTTGAGGCGATCCCGCACTTCCGGCTCCTGCATCGCCGCATGGACCTCGCCGAGCAACCTCGCGCGCGTGGCAGCGGGCATGCCCGCAGGCCCGAAGAGACCGTTCCAGATCACGTTGCTCGCATCAGGGAAACCCGCCTCGGCCATGGAAGGCACCTCCGGCAGGGACGGCCACCGCTTCGGCGACGAGACCGCCAGCGCCCTCAGCTTGCCCTGCATCAGGTGCGGCTCCACCGCGGCGACCGAGCCCACAGTGAGCGGCACCACCCCCCCTATCGTGTCAAGCAGCGCGGGCCCGGCACCGCGATAGGGCACATGCGTCATCTGCACGCCGGCCGCCTTGAGCAGCAGCTCCATCGCGATGTGGTTGGGGCTTCCTATGCCCGAGCTGCCGTAGGAGAGCTTGCCCGGGTTGGCCCGCGCATACTCGATCGCCGCGCCCAGCGTCTTGAACGGGGAGTTGGCGCCTGTCACGATCACCGAGGCGCTTTCGATCAGCTGCGCCACCGCAGTGAAATCGGTAGCCTTGTAGCCTGCCTGGTCGAACAGCAGGGGGTTGAGGTTGTGATGGTTGCCGGTGAGCATCAGGGTGCAACCATCCGGCGCAGACCGCGCCACGGCCACCGAAGCGATGTTGCCGCCGCCACCGACCTTGTTCTCGACGATCACGGTGCGGCCGGTGCGGATGCGCAGTCGATCGGCCATGAGGCGGGCGAGCGCGTCGGCGCCGCCGCCGGTGGCAAAGCCCACGACGATCCGCTGCGGGTTGCAGACCTGGGCGCTCACCTGGACCGGCGCCAGGGCCAACAGCCCGACGGCCACCGAGGTCGCGAAGAGGTTCTTCCTAGGCAAAAGGCCTTTGAACATCGCGGGGCTCCTTGTCAAGTTTTTGGTGGGAGGTCGAGCACGCGCTTGGCGTAGCTCAGTGGATCGCGAGCGCGCCAGCGGCCGGACTCAACCCCTTGCAGGAAGGTTTGCACCGCCGCGTTGAACAGCGCGGGCTCCTCCATGCTGACCGAGTGCCCGGTCTTGGGGCAGACCCACAGGCCGGCCGCGGCCAGGGCGCCCTTGAGGAAGACGGCCGGCTCGATGCAGGGCGTATCTTCGTCGCCCACTACGATCAAGGCGGGTACCTCGCAGGCGCGCAGCGAGGCTTCGAGGGCAAAGATCGAGGGGCGCCGGCTGTGGCAGTACTCGTGGATATTGGCCAGCGCCTCGGGGCCGATCTCGCGCAGGTGGGCCAGGAACTGCGCGAAGCCGCGCGGGTCCTTGGCCATGAACTGAACCCGGTTGGGACCGCGGACCATCTGCTCGACCAGGCTCTCCACCCCGTCCCGGCGCAGTGAGGCCGCCATGGACAAGGTCGCCTGGCGGAAGGCGGCGGGGTCATCGGAGCCCGCCCCAAGCCCCTCGAGCACCACACCCAGCAGGCGATCAGGGTGCCTGGCCATGAAATGGGCCGCCATGTAGGCCCCCATGCTGTGGCCCACCACGAAGGCTCTATCGATTCCCGCGGCATCCATGACCACACCAATGTCCTCGGACAGGCGATGGTGATCATGAGTGGACGGGTCCGCGCCCAGGTCGGAGCCACAGTAGCCGCGCGCGTTGTAGGCAATGCAGCGGTAGCCGCGCGACAACCATCGCACCTGCGCCTCCCAGCTGCGCAGGTCCGCGCAGGTTTCATGCACAAAGACGATGGGCGTTCCCGCGCCAGTGTCTTCGTAGTAGAGACGCGCGCCGGGGGCGTGGGCATAGGGCATGGGCGACTCTCGATCAGTCCACCTTCAAGCCGAGCTCTTTGATCAGCGGCCCGACAACCGCCGTCTCGGCTCGCATTTTCTGGGCAAGCTCCTGCGGGCCGATGCCCGCCACGATCTCGGTGCCCAGCTGGTCGACGAGCTTTTCACGGATGTCAGGCATGGCGAGCACGGCCTGCAGGTCGGCATAGATCCTGGCCTGCAGCGCCGGGGCAAGCCCGGCGGGCGCGACGAGTGCGTGCCAGATGCCAGGCGCCGTGTTCTTGATTCGTAGTTCCTCCAGGGTAGGAACGTTGGGCACCATGGGCATACGCCGGGTGGTGTTCACCGCCATGCCCACCATCTTCCCAGCCCGTATGTGCACCAGGTTCGCCGGAATGGCGTCGAGGCCGGTGTAGATTTCATTGGAAAGCAGGGCCTTGGTGACGTCGGCGCCACTCTTGTAGATGATGATCCGGATCTTCACGCCCCAGTCCCGAACCCACTGCTCGGCCTGCAGCTGCGAGCCTGCGGCGGTCCCCAGGGTCAAGGCGTCGGGGCTGCGGCGAGCGGCCTCGATCAACTCGGGCAAGGTCTTGGCGGGTGCGCTCTCAGCGCCAAGCAGGATGAGCGGCAGCCCTGCGATCTGGGTGATGGGGGTGAAGTCTCGAACCGGGTCGTAGGGCAGCTTGGAGTGCAGGAAGACGTTCGACGTCAGCGTGGTGGACAAGGCCATGAAGAGGGTATGGCCATCCGGAGCGGCACGCACCACCTCGCTGGCCGCAATGATGGTGTTGCCGCCCGGCTTGTTTTCCACGACCACCGTCTGCCCCCAACGCTCAGACAGCTTCTGCGTAACGGTGCGCGCTATCACATCGGCGGCACCGCCGGCGCCCCAGGGCACCAGCCAGCGCACAGGCTTGGTTGGCCAAGGGGCCTGCTGTGCCAGGGCGGGGGCTGGCACCAGAGAAATCAGTGAAGCCGCAGGCGCAGTGGCGGCGGCTGCCAGAAGGGTTCGGCGTTTCATGTTGTGTCTCCTAGGGGTTGGACGTGTGGTGAAGCGGGCGTCTCAGCGCCCTTGAAACCTGGGTTCTCGCTTTTCCTTGAAGGCCCTGCGGCCTTCTTCATAGTCATCGCTTGAGAGGCAGGCGCTGGCCAGCGCCTCGCAGCGGGCTAGATCACGTCCGGGCGGATCACTGACCGCGGTGACGATTGCGTGCTTGGCCGCGGCGATGGTCAGCGGCGCGTTGGCGGCAATGCGCCTGGCCATGGCGGCCACCGCCTCGCGCAGTTCCGACGGGGCTGTCACTTCCTCGACCAGCCCGATCTGGAGCGCGCGCTGGGCGTCGATCCGGTCGGCGGTGAAAAGCATCTGCTTGGCGCGGGCGGGGCCGACCGCGTCGCTCAAGCGCTTGAGGTCGATGTAGTAGTACGCGAGCCCGAGGCGGGCCGCTGGGACACCAAAGGAGGCGCCCTCGGCGGCGACCCGAATGTCGCAGCCCAGCGCGATGGCCACGCCCGCGCCGATGCAATAGCCCGAGACCATTGCGATGAGAGGCTTGGGAAACTCGCGTACCGCCTGTAGTCCTTCGAGCGCAATCTGCGTGTCGGCCTCGGATTGCGCCGCGTCCAGGCCTTGCTTTTCTGCCACGTCGGCGCCGGCGCAAAACGCCTTGTCGCCAGCACCTCGCAGCACCACGCATCGCACCTGCGGGTCTTGCGCGAGGTCCAGGAGCGCGGCGCGCAGCTCCCGCCACATGGCCAGGGACATCGCGTTGCGCTTGGGAAGGTTATCGAGGATCACCCAGGCGACGCCGCCGTCAAGGGAGGCGTGCACCTGGCCGACGGACGCGGGTATGGGGTTAGGCATCATTTCGGCCACCATCAGATCACCTTGCGTTCACGCAGGGACGCGATTTCCTCGGGGGCCAGGCCCAGCCTTTCGCGGAGCACATCGTCGGTGTGCTGCCCGAGCGTTGGCGCCGGGCGGTGCACGTCGCAGGGAGTGGCGCTCATCTTGGCTGGCATTCCGACGCTCCTGGTGCGGCCGGCTTTGGGGTGATCGATGTCGAGCACCATCTGCCGGGCGAGGATCTGCGGGTGGGCGAGGGCCTGGTCGTGCGTGTGGATCGGTCCACCGGGAATCCCGTTCTCGTCCATCAGGCGTACCCAGTGCGCGGTGTCCTCCTCGGCCAGTACCTCCTCCATCAGCCGCTCCAGATCGTCCGCATGGCGCAGCCGCTCGCTCACCGAGACGAAGCGGGGGTCAGTGATCCAGGCCGGCCGGCACACCACCTTGTGGCAGAAGATCTCCCAGAGCTTTTGGTTGCTTGCGCCATTGATGACGTAGCCGTCACGCGTGCGATAGGCCTGGTAGGGCGCGGCCAGGTGGTTGCGGGTGCCCGCCACCTTGGCGACCCGGCCGCTGACGAAATACGAGGCAGCCTCGACCGTGGTCAACGCCAAGCCGGCATCGACCAAGGAGACGTCAATGTATTGCCCCTGCCCGGTCTTGAGGCGGTGAATATAGGCCGCGAGAATGGCATAGAGGGCCGTCATGCCGGCACCGATATCGTGCAGGGAGATGGGGATCTTGGTCGGCCGCGCGCCCGCGGGTGTGTTGATCTCCAGTAAGCCGGTCATGCCCTGGGCGATGATGTCGAAGCCCCCCTTGTGACGCTCCGGGCCCGTCTGCCCATAGCCGGAGATGGATGCATAGACGATCCCGGGGTTGATCGCCCGGATGCTGTCGAAGTCGATACCCAGCGACTTGGCGATGCCAGGCCGGAAGTTCTCGATCACGACATCAGACTGCCGGGCCAGGTCAAGCAGGATCTTCTTCCCCTCGGGTGACTTCAGGTCAAGCGTGAGGCTTCTCTTGTTCCGGTTGATGGCCATGAAGGGCGCGCTTTCTCCCTCGACGAAGGGAGCGAGCTTGCGCTGGTCATCGCCCTGGTGCTTCTCGATCTTCACCACGTCGGCGCCAAGATCGCCCAGGATCATGGTGCAGTAGGGGCCGGAAAGGTGCTGGGTCAGGTCCAGCACGCGCAGGCCCTCAAGGGCGGTCAATTGGCTTGCCTCGTTTTTCATCGTTCGTGGTGGCCGGAATCCAAAATTTTTTCGATAATGCATTATCGATACCGGTTTACCCGGATGACGCAGGAAAACCCGGGGACTGCGGCAACTTTCCTAAATTGAGTTTTTTCCTGGCTGCGTGGACTGGAAGCTCATGGATCGGTAAACACTTGTCGGTTTCACTTAAAAAAATTGGAGAGACAGCTTGGAAAAATTTGATGTGGTGATCGTGGGCGCCGGCCCTGCTGGCTGCGTACTGGCGCACCGGCTATCGGAGGACCCGAAGCGGCGCGTGCTGCTGCTCGAAAGCGGCCCTTCGGACAACAACCCCTTGATCCACATGCCCAAGGGCATCGGCAAGCTGCGCAACGACAACCGCTACCTGTGGTGGTATGACGTCTACCAGACGGCCGACAGCCCCAAGCCCTGGCACCAGTGGATGCGCGGGCGCACCCTGGGTGGCAGTTCCTCGGTCAACGGCATGATGTATGTGCGCGGCATCCCGGAGGACTACGAGCATCTCGCCGCCCTCACCAGCCCCGACTGGAACTGGGCCCACATGGGCGCTGCGTTCAAGGCCATCGAGGGCCATAACCTGCCGTCCACGCCCACCCGAGGGACAGAGGGCCAGCTCAAGGTCACCACCTACCCCGGCAACGGCGGTGGGCAGAGGCTGATGAACGCGGCCATCGCGGCTGCTCAGGCCCTGGGCCTGGAGTACCGCGAAGACGTCAACGACCCCGATGCGCGCGAGAAGATCGGCTACACCGTGCGTACCATCCACCGAGGGCGCCGTCAGAGTGCGGCCGTGGCCTTCCTGCGGCCGGTGAGCGGCCGGCCCAACCTGGTCGTCAAGACCGGCGTGCTGGCTGACCGGGTGATCTTCGAGGGCGACCGCGCGGTGGCCGTCGAGGGCATCGTGAGAGGAAAAACCGAGCGCTTCGACGGCGACAGGATCATTCTCTGCGCCGGCACCCTGTCCTCGCCGGGCATCCTGCAGCGCTCAGGTATCGGCGACCCGGCCCTGCTACGCAGCCTGGGTATCCCGGTGGTGGCTGATAGCCCGGAGGTCGGCCAGAACATGCTGGAGCAGACAATCTTCAACATGCAGTGGCGTGCCACCGGCCACTCCAACAACCCGCGCTACCAAGGCCTGGGGGCCATCCTGAGCGGCATCCAGTACTACCTCACCCGCTCCGGCCCGCTGGCGGGCACGGTGCTGGAGGTGACCGGGCACTTCAAGACCCGGCCGGATGCCGAGCGGCCCGACGCCCAGCTCATGTTCGGGCCCCACTCATTCGGCGACTCGGCGCAGAAAGGCCGCACCCCCGAAAAGGAGCACGGCTTTCTGATCTGCCCTATGCCGCTGCGCCCGCGCTCCAGGGGGCAGGTGGTGATCACTTCACGGGACCCGGCGGTGAATGCCAAGGTAATTTTCGACCCCTTCTCCGATCCGCAGGACCGCAAGGAACTGGTGGCCGGCGCGCGCTTCGCCCGCAGGATGGCGGCCACCGCGCCCCTGTCGGACCTTGCGCTGCAGGAGACCCGCCCCGGACCTCAGGTGGAAACGGACGACCAGATCATCGAGGCCATGCGCAAGCTGTGCGGCTGCGCCTACCATGCCGCCGGCACCTGCCGCATGGGGCCTGACGAGCACTCCGTGGTGGACCCACGCACCCGCGTGCGCGGGGTGCGCGGTCTGCACGTGGTGGACCTGTCCGTCACGCCCATCATCTCGGCGGGCAACACCTACGGGCCGGTGGCGGCCCTGGCCTGGCGGGCTGCGGACCTGATCCTGGAGGATCTCCGCCAGCACCAGGCATCGACCGAGCGGGCTTGAGCCGGGCCGGGGCTCAGGCCCCGGCTGCCACGGCCGCCGCGATCTTCTCGGACGCCATGATCACCGGCGCATTGGTGTTGCCGGAGGTGATGGTGGGGAAGATCGAGCAGTCGACCACGCGCAGGCCAGGCACCTGGTGCACCCTGCCCTGCGTATCCACCACCGCCATCGGATCGCTCGCCGCCCCCATGCGGGCGGTGCCGACATGGTGGTAAGCGGTGGCACCGGTGCGCCGTGCGAAATCGACGATCTCCGACTCGTCCTGCACCTTCGTGCCGGGGAACACCTCCTCGACGAAATAGGGCGCGAAGGCCTGGGCGCCCAGGAGCTTGCGCGCGGTGCGCACCACAAAGACGGTGGCGTCGCGATCTTCCTGCGCCAGCAGGTAATTGGGCTGCACCTGGGGCGGCACCGCAATGTCACGTGAGACGGCCCGCACATAGCCGCGACTCACAGGGCGCTGCAGGTAGCCACCGCAGGTCATCCCCGGGTAGCGATCGAGCAGGCCGGGCAGGCCGATCTGGAAGCTGGCCGGCGTGAAGGACATCTGCACGTCGACCCGCTCGAGCCCGGTCTGGCTACGCGCGAACAGGCGCATCAGCACCGGGCCCATGCCCACCAGGCTGGGTGCGCCCGCGGCCCACTTGGCGATTTCCCAGGCCAAGCGCAGGCCACGTCCGCGCTCGTTGAGCGTCTCGATACCGCGCAGCTTGGCCGCCACCCGAAACTGGTAGTGGTCGGTCAGGTTGGCGCCTACCCCGGGCGCGTGGCGGCGCACCGCCACGCCCAGGCTGCGCAGGTGCTCGCTGTCGCCGATGCCCGATAGCTGCAGCAGGCGCGGCGTGTTCAGCGCGCCCGCGCAGACGATGACCTCCAGGCCCGCGCGAACCTCGCGCTCGGGCGCATCCATGCCGCCATCGCGAAAGCGCACGCCGACGGCGCGCGCGCCCTCGAAGAGGATTTCGGTGGCGGGCGCATCGGTGCGCAGCGTGATGCGCCCTGTGCCCATGGCGGGCCGCAGGTAAGCCCTGGCGGCGCTCATGCGGCGGCGAAAGGGCTTGAGCGCGTCCATCGTGAACTGGAAGCCGCCCACGCCGTCCTGGCCCGCGCCGTTGTAGTCGTCGACCGCCGGGTAGCCCAGCTCGCCAGCCGCCTCCATGAAGAGGTCGCACAATCGGCTGGGCATCTCGGCATCGGAGACGGTCAGCGGCCCGCCGCGGCCCCGGTAGGCGTCGTCGCCGCCGCCCAGGCGGCTTTCCGCCTGCTTGAAATAGGGCAGAACGTCGGCATACCCCCATCCCGCATGACCTGCCTGGGCCCAGCCGTCATAGTCGGCGGCCTGGCCCCGGTTGTAGACCATGCCATTGATCGAGCTGCTGCCGCCCACGACACGCCCCTGGGTGAGGTCGACCCGGCGGTCGGCCGTGCCCGGTACCACCTCGCTCTTGAAGCCCCAGGTCAGCGCGGGGTTGAAGATGTTCTTCACATAGCCGGAAGGGATGGCGATGTAGGGGTTGCGATCCGGCGGCCCCGCCTCGAGCAGGCAGACCGTGTGCCCGGCCTCAGCCAGGCGCGCAGCCATCACACAGCCGGCGCTGCCGGCGCCGACGATCACGTAGTCATAAATCTGGCTCATGGCGGGGCGATGCCTCACTCAGCGGCGACTTCGATTCGCTGCATCGGCACCCGCTTGCCGTCAACGATCATGCCCATGCCGACGGGGAAAGCCAGCTCCTGGTTGATGCCGAACTGGGTCTTGCCACGCCAGCCCCCCTTGCCCAGGTAGGTGAAGCTCGGGGGCGTCTTGCGCAACTCGGCGGCGATCTTTTCGCCGTCTTTGTCGGTGCCAGCGGCCGTTATCGCGCGCAGAACCTGCTCGGCGGCGATCGCCGAGGTGTAGTACAGCGCGTTGTCGGGCGCCGGCACCTTCATCAGCCGCTGATGGTCGGCACGCATGCGCACCAGGCCGGGATCGTCGAAGGGCACGAACTCCACCCAGAAGAAGGCCTTCAGGTTGCCCTCGCCGCCGGCGCCGTTGATGGCGGAGGCGGGACCTGCGCCACCCAAGGCGCCGAAGGTGCCCTTGAAACCGGCCCCTAGCAGCTGTCGCACGAGGATGGTGAGGTCACCGGCGGGCAGAGCCGACATCTCGAGGGCCTCGACCTGCTGGTTCATGATGCGCTGGACGATGGGTGCGAAGTTCACCGTGCCCCGCTGGTAAAACTCCTCCGAAACTTTGACGCCCAGCTTTTCATAGACGGGGCGGGCCCCCTTAGCCACGTCGGTACCGCCCTGGTCGTTCGGTCCGACGACGACGATGGACTTGAACTTGAAGCGGTTGACAGCCTCGCGCGCCACGGCATCGCCCCAGGCGGCTGGACCCTGGTTCTCATGGAACACCAGGGGGAAATCCGGTCCAAGCGCGTCAGCGGCGAAGGTGGCAGTGAAGTTCAACTGCTTGTGGCGCTTGGCAGCGCCCTTGAAGCCAGTGTGCTCGGGCGCGCCGACAGGGCCGATCACCGCGCCTATGCCTTCAGCCGCGAAGTGATTGGAGGCTGCGGCGCCGCCAGCGGCCGTGTAAAGGGAGTCATAGGCAACCACGACGACCTTGCACTTGCGGTTGCCCATAGGCAGGCCGCCGGATTCGTTGGTCAGGGCGGCAATGAACTCGGGGCCGGCCTTGTGCGCCAGGCCCCAGGCGGCTGCGCCACCGGCTAGAGGGCCTGCGGAGCCAAGCTTGACTGTGCAGTCTTGGGCAAATACCGCAGGTGCGGTGATGGCGACGGCCAGGGTGACGGCAGTAAGCGCCGCGCAGGCTCGGATAGTCTTCTTCATGGGGTCTCCTTCTCGTTGGTGGTTAGGCGATGGAAAAATGCGGTTGATCAGACCGCCAGGTTGAAGTCGATCGTCTTCAATTCGGTGAATGCCTCGATCGCGGGCCAGCCGCCCTCACGGCCTATGCCCGAGCGCTTGACGCCGCCCATAGGCGCATGGGGCGTGCTGGCGTAGCCGTTGACGCCGATCGAGCCCGAGCGCATGGCGCGCGCGACGCGAAAGGCCCGCGAGACGTGGGTGGTGTAGACGCAGCCGGCCAGGCCGTAGTCGCTGTCATTGGCGATGCGGATAGCCTCCTCCTCGGTGTCGAAGGGAATGGCGCACAGCACCGGGCCGAAGATTTCCTCGCGCGCGATGCGCATGTCATTGCGCACGTCGACGAAGAGTGCGGGGTGGATCCAGTTTCCTGCGGCCAGCTCGCCGCCGGCCTTGCCACCGCCGAAGACCAGCCGGGCGCCCTCCTCCTTGCCGCTTTGCACAAAGCCCAGGATGCGCTCGACCTGGCGCCGCGAGATGATGGGCGCGGAGGTGGTGGCAGGGTCAAAGGGGTCGCCGAACTTCACCGACTTCACCTGCTCGCCCGCATGGTGCACGAACTCGTCAAAGATGGAGCGGTGCACCAGCGCGCGCGTGGGGGTGGAGCAGATCTGGCCCGAAAGGAAGGTGGAGCACAGCCCCATGAGCGAGGTGGCCACCGCGGGCACGCTGTGGGCGTCGGGGAAGACGATGGCCGCGCTCTTGCCGCCCAGTTCCAGAGACAGGCGCTTGAAGTTGGCGCCGCTGGCCATCAGGATGCGCTCGCCGGTGGCGGCGCTGCCGGTGAAGGTGACTTTGTCGACGCCCGGGTGGGCCGAGAGCGCGGCGCCAGTCTCGCCCGCACCGGTAACCAGGTTGAACACCCCTGGCGGAAGGTCGCTCTCGGCCAGGATGCGCGCCAGCCGCATCACCGCCAGGTTGGCATATTCGGAGGGTTTGACGACCACGGTACAGCCGCAGGCCAGCGCCGCGCCGACCTTGCCGGCGAACATGATGAGGGGCGCGTTCCAGGCCAGGATGGCCGCTACCACGCCCACCGGCTCGCGGAAGGACAGGTACTGCATCTGCGAGGCGCTGGAGAACTGCGGGTAGGTCTCGCCGTTGATCTTGTCGCACCAGCCGGCAAAGTGGTCCATCACATCGGCCGCGGCCTTGGCTGAGACGCGGGTGGTGCGGCTGAGGGTGTAGGGAATGCCGTTGTCCAGGGTCTGGAGCTTGGCGAGTTCCTCCTCGGCCTCGTACACCTTCTCGATGACGCGTTGCAGGATGCGCTTGCGGTCCTGAGCGGGCATGCGGGGCCACGGCCCCTCGTCGAAGGCCTTGCGCGCGGCGGCCACGGCCTCGTCCACGCCGCGCGCGCCGGCCTCGACGAAGGAGGTCATGATTTCATTGTTGGCGGGGTGGACCTGGTCGAAGCGCGGGCCAGGGCCATCGACCCAGCGTCCTCCGATCCACAGGCGCCCTGGCGCCACCCTCAATTCGTCGCGGACGGCCATGATGCGGTCTGTCATTGCCAGCTCTCCATGTTGCGTTCTTGAACGTGCCGTTCGGCCTGCGGCGCGTGCTGATGGAGGCGGACAGTGGGGCAGGCCTGCGGAAGGGTCAACCGCCTGCCTCGAATTGTTCCGGGCGTCGGAAGAGCTGCTTTCGCGCGCTTTCAAATGTCCATGCGGTCATGGCACGGCAGCCTTCCATCGCACGGAACAAAGGTCATCACCGGATTGACGCCCTCGATATTCGGATTGACCATCGCCCGATGCGCCCCCCACTCTGGCTGCTGGTGACGATCACGATCGCCGCCAGCATTGGCATGCACCTCGTGGTCCCCGCGCTGCCGGCTGCGGCGGAGTCCCTGCAGGTCTCGGCCCGGCAAATGCAGCTTTCGGTCTCCGTCTACCTGCTCACGCTGGCGGTGGGGCAGCTGCTCTGGGGCCCTGTGTCCGACAGCGTCGGGCGCCGCCGCGCGCTGGTCGTGGGGACGGCCCTGTTCGCGGCTGGCGGGCTTGCGGCAGCGGCCTCGGTCAGCCTGGAGATGCTGCTGGCATCGCGCGTCGTGCAGGCACTGGGCGCAGCCTGCGGCATGTCCCTGGGGCGGGCCATCATTCGCGACACGACCGAGGGGGTCGAGATGGTGCGGCAGCTGGCGCTGCTGGGGCTGGTGGTGCTCCTCTCGCCCGGGCTGTCGCCCATGCTGGGCGGCCTCATTGCCAACGTCCTGGGCTGGCGCGCGGTGCTTGCAGCGCTGGGCACGCTGGGCCTGTTCAGTCTGTGGATGACGGTGCGCCGCCTGCCCGAAACCTGCCCGTCGCTACGGCCCTTCGACCTGCGCCGCATCGCAGGCGACTATGGCGGCCTGCTGCGCGACCTGCGCTTCATGGGGCTGGCGGTGGGCACGGCCGGCGTGAGCACCTCGGTCTTCGCCTTTCTGGCGGTGGCACCCGTCCTCCTCACCCGCCAGATGGGCCTTGGGCTGGCCGAGGTGGGGGTCTATTCGGGTGTGGTGATGCTGGGTCTGGCCCTGGGCAATGCGCTGACCAGCGCGCTGGTGCGCCGTATCGCCCCCGGCCGCCTGGCGCTGGCGGGCCTGCTGATGGCTGCGACGGGCGCTGTCGCCCTTCTGGGCCTGGTGCTGGCGCAGCGCCTGGGCCTGGCCAGCCTGCTGGTGGCCATGGTCACGCTGACCTGCGGCGCCGGCATGGCGACACCGGCCCTGGTGGCGCGCGCCTACGCCTTGCGGCCTGCGCAGGCCGGCACCGCAGCAGGGGTGCAAGGATGCGCGCAGATGGTGCTGGCCACGGTCTCAGGCAGCCTGGTCAACCCGGATGTGGACCCAGCCCTCAGCTGCGCGCTCACACTGGTCGTCGTGGTGCTGGCCTCCTGCGGTTGCATCGCAGTAGCAATCCAGCTTTCAAGGCGCAGCGCCTGATCGGGGGCCGACCCCTGACCAGCAAGCCGAGGCCAGGCCCTGGGACGGCGCTATCCGGAGCCCAGGCCTGCCCCTGCCTACTTCCAGGCGTCCTGCACGAAATCGCACATCACATCGAGTACCGCGACGACCATGGCGTCGCCATCGGCGGTGCGGCATCCGGTGGCCCGGGCCGCCTTGATCAGCGGGGTCTCGCCGTGGCCGGCGACCACGTCGCCCACGAACATGTTGGCCCGCAGGCGGGCAGGGTCGAGCGGCATAGGGTCGCCCTCAGCCATGCCCATGGGAGTGGCGTTGCTCACCACGTCGAAGCCGGTGGGGTCGTTCGCGCCGGCGCGAACGCGGCCACCGTCTCGGGGCTGGAGCAGGGCCACGAGCTTGTCGGCCCGCTGCGCGTCGACGTCATGCACCACGACTTCTGCAGCGCCAGCCTCAAGCATCGAGATCACGATGGCGCTGCCTGCGCCGCCGGCTCCCAGCACCAGGACGCGCGCGCCCTGGATCGTTGCGCCGTTGTCGATCTGCGCCTTGACGAAGGCGTCTCCGTCGGTGGTGTGGCCGTGCCAGGAGCCGTCCTTGTTACGACGGACAGCGGCCACCACGCCCAGCATGCGTGAGGTCTCCGAGACGGTGGCGCAGTGGGCGTAGCCAGCCATCTTGTGCGGCATCGTCAGGCTGAAACCGTCGACGTTCTTGGTGGCGGCCAGGCCCGCAATCACCACATCCAGCGCGCCCTCAGGCACCTCCAGCGGCAGAGAGATCATGTTCATCCCGCGCCTGGCCATGTGCTTGCTGAGCCAGTCGGGCGAGCGCGCATAGATGATGGGGTCGCCCAGGAGCGGGTAGAGCCGGGTGCGGCCGTTGAGATTGATGATCATGGGCGTGGAAACAGGAAAGGTCGTGGTGAAGCTGCCGGCGATCACGCCAGCTCGCGCGGCGTGCGCCAGGACCCATCGGGCACGCGCTGGCCGCGCGCAGCGGCCTGCAGCGCCTGCGCCATGGACGCCCTGCGCAGGGGGATGCAGTAGCCCGGCATGCCGCGCTCGAAGCGCCAGCTCTCGACCATCGGGCCGGCGTCGACCGTGTCGTAGCCGATCTCGTCCAGGAAGGCCGCCACTATCTGGCGGGCAGCGCCGTCGTCCCCCGCGAGCGGCAGCGCGCGCCGGTCTTGGGCGCCAGCGGGCCGGGCATGGGGGACGATGTCCCGCGCCATGATGGCGTTGAAGATTTTCACCACCCGCGCCTGCGGCAACTGCCGGGCCAGCACCTGGCCGCTGGTGTCCGCCATGGCTTCGAGCGCCGTATCCGCGCCGTCGCGCCCCGGGTAATGGTTGCAGGCGTCCATCACGATCTTGCCCGCCAGCGGCCCGGGCGCGAGGCTGCGGCAGGCGTGGAAGGGAATGGCCACCAGCACCAGATCGCCGAAGGCGGCCGCCTCGGCGGAGGTGCCGGCCTGGCACCCCAGGGCGACGGCGATTTCAGCCAGTGTTTCCGGCCCGCGTGAATTGCTCACCATGACCTCATGGCCCCTCTGGCTGGCCAGCGCGGCAACGGCACGCGCGATAGCACCAGCGCCCAGAATGCCCAGTTTCATCGGTGACGCGCTTTCAAACACTATGCATAATGCAATATTGTAAGCAGGGTTGAGACTGGCCGCGTTCAAGCAATAAGCCCTGGGCTAAATGAAAACCCTCAAGGGCAGCGAGCCAACCTACGGAACACTCCGGGCATGACCACCGTGACAGAACCCCTGCGGACAGACCGGCGGCCCGTCTCCGGGCTGGTCACGCCCGTCGCCCGGGCCCTCTCGCTGATGACCGCCTTCACCCCGAACGAGCGCTGGCTGAGCCTGCGGGACCTCGCCAGCCGCTCTGGGCTGCCCGCCTCCACCACGGGGCGGCTGGCGCGCGCCCTGGCTGACTGCGGCTATCTGCGCCACGACGCCGAGGGCAGGCGCTTTCGCGTGACGGCTTCGGTCATGGCTCTGGGCTATGGCGCAGCCGCTAATACAGAGGCGCGCAAGGCCGCCCGCCTGCCGATGGCCGCCTTCGCCCGGCAGAACGACCTGCGCGTGATCCTGTGCGGGCGCGAGCGCCTGGACCTGATCGTCCTCGAATATTGCGAGACGCCCCACCGGCCACTGCCCTTGCCACTGCCGCTGCACGTGGGCGTGCGGGTAGGCATCGCCGCTTCGTCCATGGGATGGGCGCTGCTGGCGGCCTTACCCGAGATGGAACGCCAGTACCTGGTAGAAAGCCTCGACCATCGCGCGCCTCGGGTGTGGGTGAAGCAGCGTCATCGCGCCAGCGAGGCGATGGCGCAGGTGCGCGAAAAGGGCTGGTGCAGTTCGACGGTGCTGCGCGACGAATCGCTGACGGTCGTGTCCGCCCCGCTGCGAGTGACCGACCAGTCGCCGCTGGTGCTGGCCTGCGTCGGCGCCGGCAACACCCTGAGCCGGGCGCGGGTCGAGCGTGAAGTCGGCCCGAGGCTGGCCGGGCTGGCCGCCCACATCCAGGACAGCCGGGCTCCCTGATGGCCAAGGCCCAAGCCAGGGAGGCCGCAGGGGGCGCAGAGGCCCCGGAGGCTGCAAAGGCCGCGGCGGCCTCTGTGCTCACGGTGCAGCGCGGCATGCAAGTGCTGCGGGCCTTCCAATCCGATCCGCTCCCCCTGGGCAATGCCGAACTCGTCAGGCGTACTGGTTTGCCTAAGGCCACGGTGTCCCGCCTGACCACCACCCTGCTTCACCTGGGCTACCTGCGCCACGTGCCGGACGGGCGCCGCTTCGAGCTGACGGTGGCACCCCTGGCCATGGGCCATGCCTACGCAGCCACCAGCGCGCTGGTGGAGCGAGCAGGCCCCTTCCTCCAGGCGCTGGCCGACCGGTTCGAGGTCAACGCGGCGTTGGCCCTGCCCGATGGCCTGGACATGCTCTATGTGGGCTTCCGCGCCGGCCAGCACACGGCCACTCTGCGCTATGGGGTGGGCTCTCTGGTGCCCATGGGCCAGACCGCCATCGGCCGGGCCTACCTGTGGGGCCTGCCTCCCCGGGAGCGCCAGCGTCTGGTGGCGACGCTCCTCAGGCAGGCCGGCGCGCAAGCCGGGCAGACCGAAGCGGGCATCGCGCAGGCCTTCGACGAGCTCGATCGCACCGGGCTGTGCGGGGTCTTCGGCACCTTCCGCCGCTACACCTTCGGCATCGCCCTGCCGGTACGCATCGGCCGGGAGGGCACGCTGATGGCCATGAGCTTTGGCAACGTCACCCTTGACTCCAGCGCGGCCCGGGAGACCCGCCGCCTGGGGCCGACCCTGCTGGCGGCAGCGCCGGAGCTAGAGACCCTGCTGGCCGACCTGGACGACTTCGTCTGAGCGCCCCCCAAAAGTACGGAACAAAGGCCGGCGCCTACTTGACGGGGACTTGGCGGATATAAATCATACATAGTGCATTTAACGCTACCGTCCCGGTAGGGACAAACAACACAGGAGACAGCAATGCGAGTCAACAAGAAATCCGACGGTGCCCTGCCCGTTTCGCGACGCGATTTTTCCATGGCCCTGCTCGCCGGCGCCTTCACCCCTGCCTGGGCCCAAGGCGATGCGGCGCAGAGCTACCCAAACCGGGTGATCCGGGTCGTGGTGCCGGTCTCCCCCGGTTCGGCGACGGACGGCACCGCGCGCTTCATCGCCACCGCGCTCAGCAAGGCCTGGAACGCCAACGTGGTGGTTGAGAACCGCCCCGGCGCAGGCATCATCCAGGGCACCGAGATCGTGGCCAAGGCTCCAGCCGATGGCTACACGCTCCTCTTCACTTTTGCCGCCCACTACTCCCAGTCCTGGGTCCAGGCCACCTCCTATGACCCGGTCAAGGACTTTGACACGGTTGCTCAGTTGATCGACACGCAGCTGATCCTGGCCGTACGCACCGATTCTCCGTTCAAGACCGTGGCCGACGTGATCGCCGCCGCGAGGCAGAAGCCCGGGGTGCTGTCCTATGGCACCGCCGGCGTCGGTACCACGGGCCACATGTGCGGGGCATTGTTCGAGCACCTGGCGAAGGTCAAGCTCAACCACATACCTTACAAAGCCGCCAGCCAGGTGCCGATCGACGCGGCCAGCGGGCAGACCGACATGATGTTCGGCGGCACCTCCTCGGCCATGCCCTTGATCCGCGGGGGCAAGCTGCGCGCCCTGGCAGTGACGGGCACTACGCGCTCTGCCAGCTTCCCGGACGTGCCGACCCTGGCCGAGACGGGCCTGGCCGGCTATGACGTTTCGTCGCCCGTCTGGATGATGGCGCCGCGCGGCACCCCGGCGCCCATCGTCGCCAAGCTCTCCGCCGAGCTGGTGCGCATCGCCAACTCCGCGGACTTTAAGGAGTACGTGATGAAGTTCGCCGGCGACCCGCTGCCGCTGACGCACACCGCCCTCGCCGCCAACGTGGCCAAGGAAAACTCCAAGTGGAAGCAGCTTGTGGAAATGACCAAGCCCGCCGGCACCTGAGTTGACCGCTCCCGGCCCCCCTGGACCCTGGGCGCCGCTGCGCAACCGACGCTTTGCGGTGCTCTGGTCCATCTGGCTGGGGGGCAATGTCTGTGCCTGGATGACGGAGGTGGCGGCGGCCTGGGTGATGACCACGCTGACCCAGAGCGCGCTCCTGATCTCGCTGGTGCAGACCGCGGTGACGCTGCCGGTGTTCCTGCTGGCGCTGCCCGGGGGCGCCCTGGCCGACCGGATCAACCGCCGCCTGGGGCTGGTGCTCTCACAGGCCTGGCTCGCAGGGGTCGCCGGGCTGGTGATGGCGCAGTTGATCGCCGGCGTCCTCACCCCCTGGTCACTGCTGGTGCTGATGTTCGCCGCCGGGATGGCCACCGCGCTTCGCTGGCCGGTGTTCAATGCCATCGTGCCGGAGGTGGTGGCGAGAGACCAGCTCGCGCCCGCCTTGACGCTGCACGCCATGGCCATGAACGGGGCGCGGGTCCTGGGACCAATGTTCGCCGGAATCACGGTGGCGGCTTGGGGCGGCACCGGCGTGTTCGCCATCGTCTGCGGCCTCTCGGCCTTGTCCGCGCTGCTGCTCGCGCGCTGGCCCTATGCCGCCCAGCCCGCGCCGGAGCGCAGGGGCCATCTGTTCGAAGCGGTCGTCAGTGGTCTGGGGCACGTGATGCGCCACCCGATGCGGCGCGCCATCATTCTGCAAACCTCGCTGGTCTATATGGCAGTGGCCTCGCTGCTGGCGCTGCTGCCTCTGGTGGCGCAATCCTTGCGCGCAGGCGACGCAGGGCTGTATGTGACGCTGGCCTCCTCGGCGGCGATGGGCGCGATCTGCATGGGGCCCTTCCTCCAAGGCGTACGGCTGCGCTTTCGCAGCCAGACCGTCGTCATCGGGGGCCTGCTGGTGCTGGCGACCGGACTGGCCGGGTTTTCCGCGGCCCGCCACGAGGTCCTGGCGGCGGCGCTCCTCTTCGTCTGCGGCGCCGGCTGGATGACGGCAGGTAACACGCTCAGCGTCGTCTTGCAGCGCACACTCGAGGACAGCTTCCGGGCCCGCGGCATGTCCATCTTCCTGATGGCCATGATGGCCGGGGGGGCGGTGGGATCGGCGAGCTTCGGCGCGCTGGCCGAGCGGGTCGGCCCCCATGGATCGCTCGCCGCCATGGCGGCCTTCCTGGCCTGCATGGGCCTGCTGCTGCGGAAGCTCGCGCCGGTCGAGCCTGAGCTGGCGTGACGGCGCCGCCCCGCAACGGGGACGCTTCTACGTTAGCGCTTACGCGGCGCCAGAGCGCAGCGCCACCAGCGTGCGGATCGACATCAGGAAGCCCAGCACACCCAGGATGACCAGCAGCCACAGCGTGGCCCCGTAGCCCTCAAAGGCCTGGTGACCAGACAGGAAGAGGAGCACACCGAGCTGCGCTCCGCCGAAGGCAAACACATAGCTGCCTGCGATGGCGCGCGCCGCCTCACCTTGCGGCGCCAGGCGCACCACCTCGGCGACGAACACGCCGGGGGAGGCCATGATGGCCGAGCCCATGAGAAAGGCGAGCGCGCACACCAGCGCGAGCGGCCATGCAGGGGTGACGAAGACGAAGGCCAGCAACGCGGCTGCGCCGATGCCATACATAAGCGCCAGCACCGCCGACCCGGAACCGAACCACTGGGTGAGGGCACCCCAGCCGATACGGCCCACGACGCCGCCCGCGTTGAGGAACGCCAGGGCCAGGCCTGCAGCCACCAGGTTCATGCCCGCGTGCTGCACGAGCAAGGTCACCAGGTAGGTGGTGAGAATCAGCTGCGCGCCCGAGACGGCCATCACGCCAAGGCAGATATTGCGCAGGGCTGGTGAGCGCCAGATGATGCCGATGTCCCCGAAGGCACGGCGACCGGTCTTGGCAACGGCGCCTTCGGCCGGCAGCCAGCGGCGAGGAATCTCCAGCAGGGCGGTGGCGGCCAGCGAGACCGCAGCCGCCATCAGCAGCGCACCCTGCCAGCCCACCACCAGCGCCAGCCCGGGCGCCGTGAGCCCCGCCAGCACACCGCCCAGGGGCAGGGCCGACTGCTTCAGCGAGAACGCAAAGGCCCGTCGCGCCGGCGAGACCGCGCCCTCCAGCATCTGCCCCGTGGCAGGGTTGATCAGCCCATAGCCCAGCCCCATCACCACCGAGGCCAGGGCCACCACCGGCGCCGAGGGCACCGCCGACAGGGCCAGGCCCGCCGCGCCGGTGGCGATGCTCAGCTGGGTGGCCCGCAGCGCGCCCAGGCGCACTACCAGGGAGCCCGCGAACAGCGACGCCAGCGTGGCGGTGAGGTAGACCAGCATCACCTGGACACCCACCAGCGACTCGCCCAAGCCCAGGCCGCGGGCCATGGCCGGCGCAATGGCCGGCACGGTGAAGACCTGAACCATCGAGAGCGTGTGCATGGCGGTGGACCAGGCCAGGACAGGAGCCAGCGCAACCCCGCTCGGGGAGCCGAAAGTGGGCGATAGATGACTTCTCATGCAAAATGCATTATTCATCGAACAGGCCAGCCCCGCTACGCCACGCCCCCCTCATTGAAGAAAAAATGACCAACGCCCGTACCGTGTCCCTTGATCACCCCGACTCGCTTTACATCGGCGGCCAGTGGGTCAAGCCGGCCAGGCCGGCGCATTTCGACGTCCTGGACTGCAGCACCGAGCAGGTGGTGGCGCGGGTCGCGCGGGCCGAATCCGCCGACGCGGCGCGCGCGGTGGCCGCGGCGCGCGAGGCCTTCGACCAGGGCCCATGGCCGCGCCTGTCGCCGCAGGAGCGCGGCGCCTGGCTGGACAAGCTGGCCGGGCGCCTGGAGGCGCTCAACGACGAGTTCGCCCGCATCTGGTCGCTGGAGTCAGGCATCGTCCACAAGGTGGCCAAGCCGCGCCTGGGCCTGTTCATCGGCGCGGCCTTCCGGCAGTACGCCAAGATATCCACCACCTTTGCGTTCACCGAGCCGCGCAAGGCCGTCACCGGCCATCAGGCGTTCTGCGTACGCGAGCCCGTCGGCGTGGTGCTGGCCATCGTGCCCTGGAACGGGCCGGCCGGCCTGCTGGCCTACAAGGTGGCGCCCGCCCTGCTGGCGGGCTGCCCGGTGATCATCAAGTGCTCGCCAGAGGCGCCGTGCTCCGGCTACCTGTTCGCCCAGGCCTGCGAGGAGATCGGCCTGCCGCCGGGCGTGGTCAACATGCTCACCGCCGAGCGCGACGTCTCCGAGGCGCTGGTGCGCCACCCGGGCATCGACAAGATCACCTTCACCGGCTCGACGTCCGCGGGCCGCGCCATCTCGGCGGCCGCCGCGCAGCGGGTGGCGCGTGTGACCCTGGAGCTGGGAGGCAAGTCCCCCGCCCTCGTGCTGGACGACTATGAGGTAGAGAAGGCGGCCGCCACCATCGGCGGCTCCTTCTTCGGCTATCTCTCGGGCCAGGTCTGTCACAGCCTCACCCGCATCCTGGTGCCGCGCGGCAAGCAGGCGGCCATGGTCGAGGCCCTGAAGGCGGTGGCGGCCCAGATGGTGCTGGGCGACCCCTTCGATGAGGCGACGACTGCCGGCCCGCTGGCCAACGCGCGCCAGCTCGAGACGGTGGACCGCATGGTCAAGGCCGCGATTGCCAGCGGCGCACAGCTGGCTTGCGGTGGCCGCCGGCCGCCCCATCTGGGCAAGGGTTTCTTTTACGAGCCCACGGTGTTCTTCGACGTGGACAACAAGTCCACCATCGCGCAGGAAGAGGTCTTTGGCCCAGTGCTGTGCGTCATTCCCTATGACAGCCTGGACCAGGCCATCGAGATGGCCAACGACACCATCTTCGGCCTGAACGCGGCGGTCTTCACCCACGACCAGGCCAAGGCGATGCAGGTGGCCCGCCGCATCCGCGCCGGCTCGGTGGGCCACAACGCCTCGCGCACCGATTTTTCCATCGGCTTTGGCGGCTTCAAGCAATCGGGCATCGGCCGGGAAGGCGGCGAGGAGGGGCTGATGGCCTTTCTCGAGTCCAAGACCATCGTGGTCGACGCGCCACATGCCTGATCCAGGGCCGGTCCAGAGTACGGAACGAAGCGGCTCACGCCGTTGACCGGCCAAGACCGCCTGACGAGGATCCGCCCATGCAAGCCACACTGATCCAGCAACTCGCCGACTTCACCGAACAGACGGCCTACCCCGACCTGCCGCCCGAAGTGGTGCGAGAGTGCAAGCGCCTCCTGCTCGACTCGATCGGCTGCGCGGTGGCGGCGACGGAGGAGATGAAGGGCCGCGCCGGCATCCAGTACGGCCAGCAGCTGGCGGCTGCCGGCCCGCAGGCAAGCATCCTCGGCACGACGCACCGGGTCTCCCCGCTGGGCGCGGCGTATGCCAACGGCGAATTGATCAACACCCTCGACATGGACGCGGTGCTGCCCCCTGGCCATGTGTCGCCCTATGTCGTGCCCGGCGCGCTGGCGGCGGCCGAGTCCCTGGGCACCAGCGGCAAGCGGCTGATCGAGGCGCTGGCGCTCTCCCACGAGATGTCCAACCGCCTGGGGAAGGCCATGGACTACCTGCGGGACACCAAGGACGGCAAAGTCAACCCACCGAAGGTGTTCGGGTACTCCAGCACCGTCTTTGGCGCCACCGCGGCCATCGGCAAGGTCAAGGGCTACGGCGCGGACGTGCTGGCGCACGCCCTGGGCATTGCCGGCTGCGTGGCCCCGGTCAATTCACAGGTGGCCTGGTTCCAGCACGCGCCGAGTTCGACCATCAAGTACCTGCACGCCGGGGTGCTGGTGCAGTCGGCCTTCACCGCGGCCCTCATGGCCGAATTCGGCCACCGGGGCGATGTGCAGGTGCTGGACGACCGGGAGTATGGCTTTCCGCGCTTCATCGGCACCGTCAAATGGGAACCCGAGTACATCACCCGGGGGCTGGGCCAGGAATGGCGCTTCCCGGCCGAGGCCTCCTACAAGCCCTACCCGCACTGCCGCATCCTGCATGCGCTGCTGGACGTGCTGGGCGAGATCATCGACCGCGAGGGCATACGGCCCGAAGAGATTGACGGCATCAAGGTCTACGTCGAGGGCATGGTGGAGCAGCCGGTCTGGCTGAACCGCCAGATCGAGTATGCGCACGACGCCCAATTCAGCATCGCGCACGGCATCGCCCTGGGCGCGCACCGGGTCAAGCCTGGCAAGGCATGGATGGACCCGGCACTCGTCTTCGGCGACTCGGTGATGCGGCTGATGGACAAGGTGACCCACGAGGTGCACCCCGACTACGTCAAGCTACTCACGACCCAGGGCGCCAGCCGGCCGGCCAAGCTGGAGCTGCGCGCACGCGACCGGACCTTCACCGGCGAGAAGCGCTACCCCAAGGGCAGCCCCTCGCCCGACCCCACGACGGCGATGACCGACGAGGAGATGGTCGCCAAGTTCCGCCACAACGCGGACGGCGTGCTCACGCCCGCGCAGGCCGACCAGCTGGTCGAGATGACGATGGAGCTGGAGCAGGTAGCGGACGTCTCGGCCCTGGTGCGCCAGGCCGCGCGCCAAGCGGCCTGACGAAGGGGATCGGGGCCTCGGGCCTGCGCGGGATCCGGCCCCGGCTGGTCGCTGCGGCTACACCGAGCGCCTGGAGGTAAGGCCTCCATCGACGGTGAAGATCGCGCCGCTGCTGTAGGCCGAGCGCTGGGAGGCCAGGTAGGCGAACAGGTCGGCCACCTCGGGCACGGTGGCCGGCCGGCCCAGAGGGTATTTCTCCATCAGCTCGCCGAAACGTTCGGCGTCCCCGAGCAGCTTCTGCGCGTGGCCCCGCATCACCTTGACGATGCGTTCGGTGGCCACCGGTCCGGGATTGACCCCGACCACCCGGATGCCGTCCTCCAGGCTGCGCCCGCCGAGCGCCCGGGTGAAGGCCATGAGCGCGGCGTTGCCGGTGCAGCCGGCGATGTAGTTGAAGTCCGGGTTCTCACCGCCGTTGCCGATGTTGTTCAAGATGACACCGCCGCCGCGAGCCTTCATCGCGGCGTACATCGCGCGGCACAGGTTGATGTAGCCGAAGACCTTGAGCTCCCAGCCCTCGCGCCAGCGGGCCTCGTCCACCTCCCACAGGGTGCCGCCCGGGATGCTGCCGGCGTTGTTCACCAGGACGTCCACATGGCCGGCGAACGCCATCACCCGGTCGATGGCCCCGGCCGCCGTCATGTCCACGGCCAGGGTGTGCGCCGCAATCGCACCCCGCCCGCGCGCCGCCTGGGCGGCGGCCGCCAGCTTGTCGGCCGAGCGAGCCACCAGGTAGAGCTCACAGCCTTCGGAGGCAAAGGTGTCGGCCAGGCCGGCGCCTATGCCTTGCGAGGCGCCAGTGATCAGGATCTTCCTGCCATTGAGTCCGAGGTCCATCGAAACGCTCCTTTTTCTGTTTTCCGGGTTGCGCCACATGCGCGTGTCAGGGCTGCCCGTCGATATCCGCTGCCAGCGCCTGCAGGCGCTGCGCCGCCTCGCGCAGCACCGGCGCGATACGCTGGCGTTCAGCCGACAGGTCAGGGTCGATCACCGCTTTGCCGCAGCTCATGGCCATCGGCAGGCCTTGCCTGCCAACCCGCAGCGGCAGGGCCACTGCATAGGCATCCCGCTGGTAGGCGCCCATCACTGCGCAGGTGCCCGTGCTGGCCAGCTCCTGGAAGCTGTCCTGGATGCCGGATTCCAGCAGCGGCCATTGGCTCCCCAGGCCACGCCTGAGGGCGAGCAGCAGGCGCTGGCGCTCGGCGCCGTCCAGCCCCCAGAGGTAGGCCCGCCCGATGGCCGTGCTCGCCATGGGCAACACCGAGCCCAGCCCCATGCGCAGTGTTGCCACATGGGGGCTGACCCGGTAGGCGACATACAGCATGTCCAGCCCGTCCCGGGCAGCCAGTGCGACGGAGACCCCGAGCCGGTCAGCCAGCGCCTGCATCAAGGGTGTCACCCGCCCGAGCAGCTCGCTGGTGGCAACGAAGGCGTGGCCAATGCCCAGCGCCCCGGCGGCCAGCTCGAACTCGCGCCCGCCGGGCGCCTGGCGCAGGAACCCGAGCTGGACCAGCGTGCTGGTCAGACGCGAGACCGTGGCCTTGGACAACCCGGTGCGCCGCACCAGCTCGGTGTTGCCCACCGGCGCCCGATCCGAGCGGAAGGCCCGCAGCACCTGGAGGCCGCGTTCCACGGTCTGCAGGCCGGGCGCGCCGGGCCCCAGGGCTTTCATGGACGCTCCTGGCATACCTGCTGGATCCGGCTGGCCAGGTCAAGGAGGCGAGGCCCCAGCTCGCGCTCGATACGGGCGCGGGTCATGTGCTGGCTCGCCCCGACGCAGGCCAGGACCAGGGGCGCGTGGCCCTCGACCAGCAAGGGCGCGGCGATCGTGCCGATGGCCGGGTCCCCCTCGGCGGGGGTGGCGCACCAACCCGCCTGGTAAACCTGGGACATCGCCTCGCTGCATCGGCGATGGACCCGGGACCAGTCCCGAGGCATGCGGCGCTGAACGCCCTCGAGCAGGTAGTAGCGCTCCAGCTCGGGCAAGGCTGCCAGCAGGGCCCAGCCCATCACGGAGTTGGCGATCCCCAGGCGCACGCCGGCGTGAATGTCCAGGCTGACCGGCGCCTGCGGGCTGCTGGCGCTCTCCAGGATGATCACTTCGAGGCGGTCCCGGCTGCCCAGGAGCAGCTGCAGGCAGTGCTGGTGGGCGTGCTCGCGCATCAGGTCACGCGCGACGCGCTGGACATCGGCATTGAAGATCGCGCCATACCCCAGCCCCAGGACCGCTGCGGCCAGCCGGTAGCGGCGCTGCGCGGGGTCCTGGACCAGCAGCCCCAGCCCCACCAGGGCCTGCGTCATCCGGGTGACCGTCGAGGGTGGCAGGCCGCTGCGCTCGGCCAGGTCCCGGTTGCCGAGCCAGCGGACCTGCGGGGTGAACGCCCCCAGAAGCTCCAGCGCCCTTGCCAGGGGCATGACCATGGGGCCGCTGCCAGCCGACCGGGGCCGACGCCGGGGCTGTCCCTCGGTCTTGAGGGTCCTGTCGGCGGCAAGGACAGAGGCGTCGTGTGCGACTGGCATCGGGCTGCCGGTCAGGCCGGAATCCACGCCCGGATCTCGTCAAGCGCGGCGGGGTTGTCCAGGGAGGACAGGTCGCCGGGCGGCGCGCCGGTGTAGACGCTGCGGATCACCCGCCGCATGATCTTGGAGCTGCGCGTCTTGGGCAGTTGCGTCACGAAGTGCACGGCTGCCGGCTTGAAGGGCCGTCCCAGCTGCGAGGCGACCTGTTGCGCCACCTCGGCGCCCAGTCCCGCGCTACCGACATGACCCGGGGAGGTGACGCAGAAGACCACCAGCTTCTGCCCCTTGTCAGCGTCGTGCACGCCGATGGCGGCCGCCTCGGCGATGGCGGGCATCTCCAGCACCACCTCCTCGACCTCGGCCGGGCCCAGGCGCTTGCCTGCCACCTTGAGGGTGTCGTCCGAGCGCCCCATCATGAAGAAGTGTCCGCCGGGCTGGCGCAGCGCCAGGTCGCCGTGCACCCACAGCCCAGGCAGGGTGCGCCAGTAGGTCTCGAGGTAGCGCTCGTCGTCGCGCCAGAACGATTGCGTCATGCCGACGAAGGGCGCGCGCACCACCAGCTCGCCCACCTCACCGGTCACCGGCCGGCCCTGGGCATCCACCACGTCCGCATCCACCCCGGGCGAGACCGTGTTGAAACCAGCGGCGTGGATGGGGCGGATCGGCACGCTGGCCAGCAGCGCGCCCGAGGCCTCGGTGCCGCCGGTGTAGTTCATCAGCGGGTGCAAGCCCTGGCCGAAGCTGCGCTGGAACCAGGCAAAGTGCTCGGGGTCGATCGACTCGCCCGCGGTGATCAGGAGGCGCACGCTGGAGACGTCGCCTTGCAGGGCCTGCGCCTCATGGGCGGCCATTCCGCGTATGAGGGTGGGCGCCGAGCCAAAATGGGTGATGCGGTGCCGCTCGATGAGGCGCGACATCCGCGACCAGTCCGGGTAATCTGGCGCGCCGTCGTAGCAGACCAGAGTGGCGCCACGCAACAGCGCCGAGCACATCACCAGACTGCCCGCGATCCAGCCCATGTCAGCCGGCCAGGAGAACACGTCGCCCGGCTGGATGTCGAAATGCACCAGCGCGTCGTGCGCGATCTTGATCGGGAAGCCGCCATGGGTGTGGACCACGCCCTTGGGCTTGCCGGTGGTGCCGGAGGTGTAGATCACCATGAACGGGTCGTTCGGGTCCATGGCCACCGGCGCCACGCCGCGGCCCGCGCCAGCCTGCAGCACGGCCTGCCAGTCGGCCTCGCCCGCGGCACGGGGCGCAGCGCCGGCGCCCATCTTCCAGACCACCCGGCGCACCGAAGGCAGGCGCTGCAGCGATTCGCGGACCGCACCCTCGACATCGACCCGCTTGCCCCGGCGCCAGAAGCCGGTGGTGGCGACCAGGGCCACGGCCTCGGCCGAGGCCAGGCGCGCCACGATGGCGTCGGCGCCGAAGCCGCTGAACAGGGGCACCACGATGGCGCCCAGGCTGGCAATCGCCATCAGGGTGACACTGGCCTCGACCCCGTTTTCCATCAGCAGGCCGACACGGTCCCCCCGGTCCACGCCCTGCGTCGCCAGGCCGGCGGCGAACTCGCGCACACGGTCGCCCAGCTCCGCCCAGGGCACGGCCTGGACGCTGCCGTCCTCCCGCTCGGCGACGATGGCGGCGCGCCCTGCGGTCGCCGGTCGTTCCGCCCAGGCGAGGATGGTATTGACCCAATTGAGCCGGCCACCGGGGAACCATCGCGGGAACTCCGGCCCGCGCGAGGCGTCGAGGTAACCCACCGGCGGCGTGGCCCACTGGAGGGCGCAGTGCGCCATCACCTCGTTCCAGTAACGCGGGGGCTCGCGTAGGGCCAGGGCCTGCAGGGCCTCGTAGCTCTCCACCCCCAGGCAGTTCATCAGCTGCACGACGCCAGCCTCGCGCAGGTGGCGCGCGCCGGGTTGCCAGTTTGGTGCGTCCAGCTGCATGGTCAGGCCCTCTCGAAAATCGCCGCGATGCCCTGCCCGCCGCCGATGCACATGGTCTCCAGCCCATAGCGGCCCTTGCGCCGGCCCAGCTCGTGCAGCAGCGTGGCCATGATGCGGGCGCCGGTGGCGCCGACCGGATGGCCCAGGGAGATGCCCGAGCCGTTGACGTTGAGCCTGTCCTCGAGAGCGTCCATACCCAGGCCCCAGCCCTTGACGCAGGCCAGCACTTGGCAGGCGAAGGCCTCGTTGACCTCCATCAGGTCCATCTGGTCCATGCGCAGGCCGGTGCGCGCCAGCAGCTTGTTCACCGCCGGGACAGGGCCGATGCCCATGTGCGAGGGCTCGCAGCCGGCGGCGGCCCAGCCGACCAGCCAGGCGGTCGGCTCCAGCCCCAGCTCGACGAGCTTGTCCTCGGCCACCACCAGGCAGGCGGCGGCGGCGTCGTTCTGCTGACAGGCGTTGCCGGCGGTGACGGTGCCGCCCTTCATCACCGCGCGCAAGCTGGCCAGGGCATCCACGCTGGCGTCGGCGCGCACGCCTTCGTCGCGATTGACCACGATGGCCTCGCCGTTGCGCTGGGGAACCGTGACCGGAACGATCTCGCCCTCAAACAGGCCCTGGGCCCAGGCGGCGGCGGCGCGCCGGTGGCTGCGGGCGGCGTAGGCATCGGCGGCCTCCCGGGTGATGCCGTAGTCACGGGCCAGGTTCTCGGCGGTCTCGATCATGCCGCTGATGCGGCCAAAGCGAGCCTCGGGCTGCGAGCGCTCGCGGCCCCGGTCCAGGCGGTCATGCATGGTCACCGAGCCGGCCCGGCTGCCCCAGCGCATGCCAGTGGTGTAGTACTCCACGTTGCTCATGCTCTCGACGCCGCCGGCCATCACCACATCGGCAGCGCCGGTCTGCACCATCATGGCGGCGGCGGCAATCGCCTGCAGCCCGCCGCCGCAGCGGCGATCGAGCTGCATGCCCGCCACCTCGATCGGAAAGCCCGCCTGCAGCGCGACCCAGCGGCCGGTGCAGGGTGTCTCAGCGTTCATGTAGCTCTGGGCGAAGACAACGTCGTCGATGCGCGCGGGATCGAGCCCGGTCCGCTCGACGATCGCGCGGGCCACGGTGGCTCCCAGTTCCTCGACCGGCACTGGCCGCAGGGCGCCGCCGAAGGCGCCAACGGGGGTACGAAGGGGGGAAACGATGGCGGCTCTTTTCATGCAGGATTCCATGTGGGGCGCAGGTCGACGCGTCCGTTGTTCAAGACCACCGCGGCGCGCTCGAGCGCCGTGGTGCGCAAAGACACCCGGTCGCCATCGACCCACAGCTCGGTGCGCAGGGTGTCGCCGGGCAGGGCTGGCGCGCTGAAGCGGACACGCATCGCGGCCAGGCGCGATGCGTCGTAATCGACGAGGGCACGCAGCACCGCGTGGGCGGCAACGCCCATGGTCGCCATGCCGTGCAGGATGGGGCGGGAAAAGCCGGCCCTGGCCGCGACCTCAGGGTCCGCATGCAGCGGATTGAAATCCCCGCAGAGGCGATAGATGAGCGCGGCCTGCGGCAAGGTGGGCAGGTCGCAGACCACATCCGGCGCCCGCTCGGGCATCGGATGCGGGGGCGGCGGCGCGCCCTCGCTGGCGCCTGGCCATAGTCTGCGCGTCGCCAAAGACGATCCTCGCCTGATCGCGGGTCGTTGCCAGGGAATACACCTCGGCACCTCCCTCACGGTCGGCAGCCAACATGTACAGAGCCACCGCCGACGAC
>JACCDP010750488.1_pt1 | contig 29172 bp, 38 predicted proteins | sample 7445841 | NCBI WGS metagenome assembly JACCDP01 (sample SAMN15323441, study PRJNA562643) | freshwater metagenome | isolation source: river surface water | place: USA:Blue River Watershed | collected 2017-08-17 | reverse complement strand
CCATCTTGGGTTTGTCCAAAGGATTTACATCTTCCATAGGCTGAGCAGGACCCTGATCGTCGTCAAAGAGATGTCTTAGAATCCATAGAGCATGCGCCTCTCCATTATAAGGCGGAATCTCCAAGGAATCTTGCTTGTCTAGATTGGCAGCCAGTTCTGCAAGTGTTTGAAGCCGTTCTTCTTCTGAACGAGTAATCACCCATCGTCTCTCTCCCACACGAATCCATTGTAGTGCTGGTTCTGTGATATCTGAGATTGTAGTGGATTCTTCATCGTCTTCTGATTCTGTCACAAGAGATGCTCGTTCAAACTCACCAGGCTCTTTTCGGCAACAGGGACAACTCTCTTGCCCTGAATCATTTGACTGAATCTGACGATAATACCAAGTATTCAGACATTTAAAATGAAATGTATGGCCACACGACGTTGTCACTTGGCCTGTCTCTTTGGAAATACTTTCATAACAGATTGGGCAATCCATTTTCAATCTTCATGAAAAAGTTTTTTTGTTCAAATTTTATGTATGGCTCTTTGTATTTTTTTCCAGAAGTCGCTTGGATCTCCTTGTTGTAGGTGTTTGGCCTTCAATAGGTTCTTGAAAGGCTCCTCGTTTATACCGATACATGTTTTGTCCATACTTCTCCTTATTCATCATCCATGCCTTGGAGGATTCCTCAAAGAATTGATGAGTAAACTCGGCCACCATAGCCTCTTCTTCTTGCTTGATTTGATTCCGTGTCTTCGTAGGCATCTTCTTACTCCTTTTTGGTGACAGGCAGGTTCAATTTTTGTTTTCCCCAAGAGACCGATTCCTGAATTACTCGTTCTGCCAAAGGAGTTTTGTAAGCACGAAGATCAAACAGTTTCCCTTTAAAGAGTTCATCGCGATTTTCATATTGACTCGTCGCATTAGCCCAGTTGCTCTTCCCAATATAGCAGTTGGAAAGGACAGAGGTTTGTGCTAAAAAACCAGAGGGCTCTACAAAGACTTGCTCCCCATTGATATAGATTCCAATGTCAGGTCTGAATGCATCATCACTTTTTGCGGTAACACAAATATGCGTCCATTGCTTCAAAGGGATGATAGATGGAACACGAATCCTCATGACACGCTGTTGGGAATCCCATACCTCATATAGTAAAGTTGCTTTGTTTTTTGCACCTTTTATAACTTTGTCTGTCACGCGAGAGGGAGGTAAACGTTTCGGGTTTCCTTCAAATCCCATACACGAAAACTCATCCACATTTGCATCTGTTGTTCTCAACAGTTCCTGAGGAGAGACAATATCGGCTGGTTGTGCACCTGAAGGAGGAAAGGGAACTGTTGTATCCTCTCCACAAAGGAGTGGTGGTCTCAATGTTGCTGCGTCGGTTATGCTAGCATCTCCCTTTCCTATGATTCCTAAAACAATATTGTTTCGCCCTGGTCCATCTCCAAAATCTACAAGATGGGCATTGTTCGTAAACTCATCAAAATACACCCACATCATCAATGCGCGCATAGAACGAAGAGGAACATTATACCCAAGTTCTAATTCAGGTGAATCACCTATCCGAAGGAACTGATCAATACCATTGAAACGAAGACCTTCTGTAGGATCAGGATTGGGTGTTTCATCAATCTGAATCTGACCCGCTCTCAGAAGGTTTGTAGTCTCTATATAATCTTTCATGTCATCACGGAAACGATACCAGAAAATGCAGCCTTCATAAAATCGTAAGAGCATTTCTATTTCCGCAGGGGGTTGAGGATCTACAACAAGTTCTGAATCAAACTCTGTATCTAGTGCCCGATTGCAAAAAGGTTCATATTCACCTCTCCGACCCTTCAAAATACGACAATAGGCTGCTCTTCCTTTTCCCTCAATGTCTCTCATATAATCATCCCGTGAGATGCGCAAACCATCTTCCACTGATTGGGTGCGAAAGGCCACAGAACTGAGATTTTCAGTTCCAGCCAATGCGCAAGCAAAAAACTTCTTTCCATTTCCTTCAACCATACGGCAAAAATCATGATTCACACCTAAGCGTTGCACATCCACATATCCACGAAAATATCTCGGATCCTGTTTGTATCCTCCTTCTTCTTCATCAATCCCCACATCCCCTCGCCGTGGAACAAACTTTGCAAAATATCCCGCCTTTGGATTCAAAACAGGAATCACACTTTGAAACCCTTCCATCACTTTTTGTGGCCAGAAAAGTTCTGCTGCCGCAAAGGCTAATAAAACAACTAAGACCAGAGTGATTCCGATCATTCTAACCAAGAAGGGTAAATTCAAACAAGAAAGGATCGCAGCCGCTAATAGAATGGAAGGAGGACGATTGTTAGGCCAAGGCACTTATGGTTGTGCTTTTACACCCCCTCTTCTTTGTAAAACAAAACGATACAAACAGGATCCTGTTGGAAAAATAACTCTTGCAAAGGAGGCCAATCATGAAATGGAAATCAGCAACCTCTTACGAAAAATGCCTTTGGTGAAGAACTATTTCTTACTTCCTGAGCCGGAGTCCTGTGAGCCTATGCCCATATCACAACAAAGAGAAAAAGAAATCAAAGACTGTGAAGCCATCACCCGAAAGAACAATACAAAAATAGATTGGTCTGAAACAAAACAGTTATTTCTTCCTTATGGAGGAAAAGATCCTCTTGGAAATATGATTCTTTCTAGCAGTATTCATCCCAAAGTCTTCCCTTTTTTTGATTTCATGACCCATATTTTGGAAGCAGGATCTATGATGTTACTGGCAGGAGTTTGTCATTTTGACTTACATCCAAACAACTTTTTGAAAGATAAATATGGTGTTGTTCGTATTTTAGATTTTGGACAAGCCTTTGATGTTCGGAACATCAATGACAACACTGTGGACTTTCGGTGGAAAGTCTTGTTTTTTGGCAATGAATCAGATTCTCCCAATCCCATGGTAACAAATGCAGAGGCTCCAGAAATCACTGTAATGAATGCCTTGCGAAATGGATTTTTATTGGAGGATGCCGTCAAAAAGGTTGTGCAAGGGAAAGGTATCTTTCAAGATATGGAAAAAGTGTTAGATATGTCCAAACAAACATCCCAAGCGCAACTTTTGAGTTTCTTTCAACAAAGTATTTCTGCAAGAGCAAATGATTGGGTTGCCTTTTGGAAACTCTATTGGCCAGGGTATGATGCTTGGGCAATAGGTTCTTTATTGCTTATTCTTTTGAAATACCAGATCTCTTGGGCTGAGTTTCATCAAGGAGAATGGCAGACTCGTGGCAGTTTGATCAAACTTGCTTTGAAAGGTCTTCTTCATCCTAATCCACATAAACGACTGGATTGTATGGAAGCCTTGTTTTTGGTAGATCCTAAAAATCATTGGATTGAACGATTTGGAAAATCATGGTTGCAAAAACGTCAGTCATTGCGACAAAAGTAAAAAAATTGAGTATTAGTTCCAATGTCTAGAAGTGTAGAACAATGGAATTTGCCCTCACAGAATCTCTTCTCTATCTCCCCCCTCTTATCATTGCAGGCTTGATTGCACTTTACAGAAACAATATTCTCTGTTTCTGGGATTGCAACCCTGTGGGTATTGCAACAAAACAGTTTACAGGTCAAATCGCTGTAAAAATTACGTGGCTGCTGGAAAAGGCTCGCTCTACAGCATTGCTGATTCGGAACTTTTCATCGGATTTGGTAACTCTTGCAAGAAATACTCAAGTTATGATTGTAAACACGATTGCAGGAATCTTGGTTACAATCAAACAATCCTTTGATTTGCTTCTCATAACAGTTCAGAGGGCGCTGGAAATCTTTTGGAATAGTATCTTTGGAGTTCTTGTTACAGTTCAAGAAACTCTTCTTGCTCTCTATACCTTTGTTGTCTCCTCTGTAGCAAACTACACAGAAGGTATGCAAGATAAGGTAGTCAGTCTCTTTCAAACTACTAAAACTATTCCATATCCTGCTTCTTATATTTACTTTCTGATTGTTGCCTCATCACTTTGTCTAGGCTTTATCATCTATGGATTTTATAAAGCAATGCAAGAGCCTATTCAACAAGAAGAAGAGATGAAAGAAGATGCTGCAATCAGAAAATCTCCCCGTCTCCGAACCAAAAAAACCAACTAGACCCGGGGCTTTCTTCGTGTCTTCCGAAATCTCTTTTTTCTTGTTCCTCCTGTTTTTAAATGAAGAGGTCTATCCCGAGGAACACACATATACGCACAAAATGTATCATAGTTAAGTTTGGAACCAGAAACTGTATAGTTTCTAGAGGCCAAAGCAGGATCATAAATCAGTTTGCTGTTAGCATCCAGATTTGTGACTGCTGTTCCACCGGGTTTGTGAGACCAAAGACCATTGGAATCCTGTCGGAAGAAATGGTAATCTTCATCGGGATCTACAACTAGAGCAATTTTGGATGTATGAGCAGGACATTTTGCTGTAAAGGTTGTCATTTTCATAGAAGGATTGTCTCCTAGTAAACGGGCCACCATATCAGGACACGTTTTCAGTTTGCGAGTGCGGAATCCTGGATGGCCTGAAGCAGATCCAGGTTGGTGAAATGGAACATTACAGTTTTTGTCTAAAAGACAGTTTTTCACTTGTTTCGGATCGTGAACATTCATGGCATACGCAAAACAGTTATGAGTCTCCCGAAGTTCTCTCTTTTTATTCCATCGGTCAGGATCATATTTTGGTTCATATCCATTCAAAGGAGATACACGAGAACACTTGGTCTGATGGGATTCACAAAAAGGACTTTTGTCTACAACAGGTTTGTTACAGTTTGGAGAACATTGACATTGAGGATTCATGCTTTGGAAGTTCCTCCTTCTACTTTATCTACAGAAACCTCGCGAATCTTCAGAGCACCAATCGTTTTTTCAAACTCTTCGGATTTCAGATTTGGTTCAGCACCTTCCATGTCATCAAACGACCTAACTCTTACTGTTGCTAAAGGTGAAAGAGGGAGCAAAGATTCTTTCTTTTCTTTGTTATCTGTGCCACTCTTTGCTCCCTCTGGAATACTATTGTCCACGAGTTTGAAATATTCTTCTTCCACCTGTCTCATTTTGATTTTTTCAATCGCATGACAAAAATACACAAACTGATTTCCATGATTTGGAGTCTCTTCAAGAGTCTTGTGACCACTATAATGCCCTGAAAGTTGAAGAAACTGCCATCCTTCACTCCGAAGTTGTTCCATGGTTGTATGCAAAAAGTAATATTTTTTGTCAATCTTAAATACTGTTAAAATACCATTGCTGGTTGTGACCAGTAAAGAAATCACCCAAGTTGACCAATAAATGGAATAAGCAAAACTTTCAGGATCTTGAAGGGTATTGCTTGTTGATGTGTCGGAGTATTGAATAGATAGAAGTGCAGGCACTATTAAGGATCCAACACTGACAAGAATCCGCAACAGGTGAAACACGATGGAAAAGAAAAAACAACGATGCTCAAACTCTCGCAACACTTTTAGAAATCGTTCTTCAAAGATAGTTTTTTGTAAAGAAGATAAATCTCTTGTCTGTTCCAAAGCGAGTTTGAAGTTGGGTTTCTTTTTGTTCTTGGTTGACATTCTATGAACTCCAAACAAAAAATGAATCGTTTTTATGGGTAAATCATAAGCAACCAATGGATTTAACAGTGCAACTTTATTCTCACGATTATTGTCCTTCAGGAGACTTGAGTCCTTTCCATGCGATTGTAGAGGAATCAATCTGGAAAGAAGTGTATGAAAATGAAGATGGAGGTGGAAGAAAGTTTGTTCGTCTCTTCAATGAAGAGGGGACACTTGAGTGGATTGCTCCTATGGGTGGTGTTGCATATCAAAAGTTCTATCATGAAGATGAGCGTGAAAAGTCTCAAAAGGCAGTGTATCTGCCCATTTGGATGTTAGACAGTGCAGGATTTCTAGGAGAGGGAGAAACTGTGAAATGTTCTATTCTCACAAATGATGCATTTCCAGAAGCAAGCAAGATTACACTTCGTGTTGTGGACAGTGCTTTCTACAATGCAAATGTGAAAGAAGAACTAGAGGCCGCTTTGACAGACTTGGGAATCCTACGAAACCACACGGTTCTTCAGATTCCTGTGCGAAGTTTGGAAAACTTCCAAGTGGAACTCTTTGTCAGCAAACTAGAACCTGCAGACTGTGTCCTCTGTGATGGAGAAGAAGTTGTTGTAGAGTTTGAAGAACCTGTGGATCATTACGAACCTCCTCCTCGCCCTCCAACCCCCATTCCTCCTTCCGTTCCTACACTACAGGATGCAATGATTCCAAACAGTCTTCCCCCTAGATCGGGGTTTCTGGCATTTCAAGGAGAGGGACGTCTGTTGGGTGGATCCAGCGAGAATGCTCCTGAATGGCGAAAGCAGTTAGGACCTCCAAAACAAACAAAAAGATCCTAAAAAAAATCAACAATCTATTTCTATGGAGATAGAGCAAGGAGCAGAAGAAATCATAAAGGCTATTAAACAAGCCCTGCAACGAAAAGAAGGACTTCTTGTGGGACGCAATGGGACAATTGAGTTAGAAACCCTTTTTTTCAAACTCTTTCAATCCAAACCTCAACAACCTTATCCATCTGCTTACCAGCGACAGATGGAACTCAATGCAGGAATCTTTCCACCTACACAAGTCTCTCTGGATCGCTGGATCTTCAGTATGACAGAAGCCATTCGTAATTGCGATGTTTTGGTTGCTGGATGGTATAAACCGCTAGAACAACAGGAGGTCGCCCTTTTGGAAAATATGAACAAATATGCTCCTCGGATTCCTCTTCGTTCCTTGGAACCTTATTATGTGGAGCCCTCCAAGCGATGGACGAATCTGCTACGAGGACAAAAGGTCGCTATTGTGAATGCATTTGCGGAAACAGCGGTTAACCAAGTAAAAAATCGTGAGGAGATTTGGCCAGTCGCCACAGATTCCTTGCTGCCTGAGGATACGGAATGGATTCCGATACGCACAGGATATTCTCCTAGTTTAGCAGAAGGATCGGCAGGATGGCCTTCTGATATTCAATCCTGGGATGTGGCTATTCAGTTTCTTGTGAGACAAATCAAAGAAAGTGGTGCTCGCATTGCGTTGATTGGCTGTGGTGCTCTAGGAATGGTTCTTGGATCGGAACTCAAGAAACATGGAATCATTGCGATTGTCATGGGAGGCGCTTTGCAAGTGCTCTTTGGGATTAAAGGGAATCGCTGGGCCTCTCATTCAGTGATTCAGCATTTTTGGAATGATGCTTGGGTCTACCCGAGTGCAAAAGAAACACCCAATGGAGCATGGCGGATTGAGAATGGATGCTATTGGGGGAAAAATTGATTTCAAAGGATTTGCCTGGAAAGGCAGAACATGGTGTATCTGTCCTCTCTTTTGCAACAATGGCCTTGGAATGGAAGCCAAGACAAACAACTTGTGGATAAGGAAATCTACAGTCAAATGATTCCACCCTCTGAAACAAGCGATGAATGGGAAGTTCCTCTTCATCCCTGCCTTCCTGGTTTCGCGTATGTTGGTATTCGGATGACAGTTCTTGAAAAGGACAAAAACTACTCAATGTATCCGCGATTTGTTCTTGGTAAGAATCACTTTCCTCTTCTAGGACATCCGTGGGATATTGTTTACTGCACCAATGGCGAGTGGACATCCCTCTCGTATCCTATGGTTCCTCGTCTTCTCAAACAACCTGGAAAAGGATCGCCAACTCTCCTCATTGCTCACAACAGTCCCTGTTTTGGAAAGGTGGAACTTCTAGCCCAGAAGTTTGACGATCTTCTAGAAGATGATTCTAACATCTCCTACGCCTATTATGATCCGATTCTAGACGAGATTTCAAATATTCAGAGTCCCGATACTTTGTATTCTGGAGTTGATCTTCATACAAAAATGGTTCCTTCTGCTTCGCGACGTGTCAAAATCCTTCCTCCCATCCAACTCCTTCTGCGGAAACCAAATCTTTATGGAAAGAATGAACCTTACCAACTTGGGATTTCTATCAAGAATCCTTTGTGAATATAGGAAAAAAAATTTGAACCTTTTTTGCTAGGAGTCTGTAGGTTGCCGAGAACAATGATGAATACCGCAAACAAGAAGATGAAGTCACCTGCTGAAATTTTGGCAGAGCGCGCCGCTGAACGTGCTGCTTGCCGTCTTGCTCATACACCCAATGGGTCAAATGAGTTCTTTGCACGGGTTGGATGCCCCTGCTATACGTGCCGAGATGTGCTGGACCCTACAGGGGAGCACGATGCAAAGGCACACAATGAGTCCCTGATGTTAAAGATGTGTGAAGAGGCCAAGATTCCTCTTCCACCCCCCAGCCTCAAACTCACCCGACAATATGCAATCTGCCTTTCCTGTGGATCCAGTCACAGTTGTGATGTGCAGTGCGTGTTTCAAGTAGATGCTGAGTGCGAGAGTCTAGCCCCCCAACCTGCCAGAGAGCCCATGCCTGCTCCTGCTCTGGCACGCACAGCATCAGGCTGTTGTGAAACAGCCCCCAATCTCCCTCCTCCTCCACCCGCTATCCGCCAACCTCCTCGTAGCGCAGGGAGCAGCATCATGAGCCCTCTCGTGGGGATTGCAAGTCCTCGTTCCGTCTCTGATGCCTCCAATGTGGAGGAGCGCTGCGCTGGACAAGAGAAGCATGTGATTGCCCGACTCAAGCGCTTGCTCATCATCTACGAGCAACTCCAGACCCACATTGACAACCTCAATGACCACTCCAAGTTGAAGCACGACGAGATGGCTGCATACGATGCTTGGTGGAATGAAGTGGACGCCAAGATCTGTGCAGTGGAGGATTTGCTGAAACAACTGGAAGAGTAAAGGAGACAAAAAGGAAAAAGCCTTCTCAAGAAGAAGACTTTTTCCATGCGGATTCAGTTTGTCAGTGATCTTCATTTAAATGTATGGGCTCAACTTCCCTTTGAAAAGATGTTAGAACCCAAGGCAAATGTCTTGGTGTTGGCAGGAGATATTGGACATCCCGACTCCGTTCGTTTGCAGTCCTTTTTAAAATGGTGTTCTCTTCGTTGGGAAACTATTTTTTGGATTCCAGGACATCATGAAATGACCGATGTCTGGCATTTGAAAAATAGAACGTATCCTGAAACTATTCAGCATTTGCGTGTTGTTGCAGCAGAATATCCAAATGTCATTTTGCTCCATAGAGATGCGTTTGTCACAGACGATGGATTTGTCTTTCTAGGATGTCCTCTTTGGGCTAGACTCACAGCAATGAGCGAAGAAATGTCACTGGATCCTGTCACTCAGAATATAACAAAACACTATGAAGAAGATTTACAGTGGTTACGCGATCAAGTTCGGAGAGCAGAACTTCCAGTTGTCATTGCTACGCATTATCCACCCACTTACACTCTCTTTGACAGGACACTGGTGAATAAACCCACAGGAGTTCCGTTTGCTCTAGAAACGGAGTCTTTGTTGAGACCTCCTGTGGTTGCATGGATCTGTGGCTATCTTCATGATGCTGTGGAAATCCATAGACCCTATATGGATGCAGAAGGGAGGCCAGGAGAAGTGCTGATTGTCAGCAATGCTCTTGGCTATCCGGATGAGCCTGTTCATTCATTCCGAAAAGATGCTGTCTTACGATTGGCCAAACCGTAAATGAAACAAAACAGGAGTATGATCACTCAACTGAATCTGCTGAAAATAAGTAACAGAGTTACAGGAAACAGGGGATTTGGGAATCCGCAGACAGTGATCTAGGCACTCGCCTGTATCCTGTAATGTAATTTCAAACTGTTGATTCACAGGTTCAAAATGATGAAACTTGTTCATATTTACATCTCCTACTAAAATCAAGTTGGGTAGATGTTTACAATATTGATAGACTTGCTGCTCCTGTATCACTCTTACAGGTTGATAGCGAATCCGACATTTGCATTCTGTGAAATCAGATTGAAAATGAGTGGTAAGAAGATGAAACGTGACACCGTCTTTTTTACAGGGGAGATGAAAAAATCCTTTCCGCACCCAACAATCTACATTGGAGTTTTGCTGGAACTGTTCAAAATACGGTTTGGCTAGTATTTGAATATGGTTCTTTGTCAAAATACACAAACCTGATACAGAGGAAAAATAAGAAGTGAGACGAGAAAGACAAGTAGGTTCCGTTTCTGGAAACCAACAGTTCCATTGACTATACTTTCGTGAACAAATCTCTTGAATCTTTCTCTTTTCGGATTCAGAAAACACTTCCTGGAAGCAAAGAACCTCCGCATCTGTATCATAAAATGCCCAGAGAAGAATGCTTTCTATACCGCATTTGCCCCAAGGCATTCCAAAGACGTTGTAAGTGAGCACATGGAGATTCATTTGCTACTTTGTTCCAGTTTTAACTTTTGTAAAGATTCCTCAAATCCTTTGATGGCTGGAAGAAAGTTTGCATTCATAAAAAATGCAACAGGTCGTTTAGATTGAATGAATAAGATTGCTTGCTCATGGGTCATTCCTGCCAGTGCAATCAAAAACATGGCAATCACAGCCGGAGAACGCTGCATACCCGCAGCACAATGGACTAAAATAGGATGACCCTCTTTGTATTCGTTGTTCAGTTTGTAGACAACTTCATAGGACCAGAGTTCCAGATTTCGGATTTCTGTTTCTTGAAGATTATCATCCACAGGAATCCGATACCGACGTTTGATAGAAGAATGAAAGGGAAGATCTTTTGTGCAGTTAAAGACAGTTTCAATTCCTTTTTCTTTTAAGAAGTGTTCATCCTGTGATGCATGAAAGTTTCCCAACCAAAGTCTAGGAACTATTTCATGCGCATTGTCAATCTGTAGCAGATTGGGCATCATTCTTCTTATGGAATCTATTCAAAAAATTGGATTTGATTCGCAATCCCCATACCATGAAAAATGCCATCATGGTCTGAAATTGTGAAGCCTAGACATCTACGAGAGAAAGAGGTCCTTCCAACGAAAGTTGCAAAAGAAGAGCCGCCCCCTCTTTGTATCACGTGTCGTCGTTTTCATGCAGTAGTCTGTGAAGACTGTAAAAGGCGACCCCCATATCAAGGTGTTTATTGTGGTGGTTGCTACGTAGAACGGATTTGGAGAACACTGGGGTCTGATTCCATGTGTATTGGGTATATCAAAGCATCTAACCCCAAGAATGATCCTCCACTTGAATGCATGCAGTGTAGGCGCATAAGGAAATATGACGAAATGGAAAGAGAATGGATAACGTTTTCCTAGGATCCATTATTGGTATGGTAGTAACACAAGCATTTCTAGAAGCAAAAGTGAATACAGAAGCAAGACTTCATACATGCAATGCTCTAAGACAGTATTACAAACCAGAAACGTTTACTCCTGAAACTTACAGTTTGTGTCTAGAACTGGGTGCTGAGAAAACGGTAGAACTCTATAAAACGAAACTCCAAGCCATTCCAAAAATTGATATGTCGTAACACCTTTTTTTATGATACTCACATGTTCACAAGACATTTGTATAAAGATGATGAAGTCATCGCAGCCTTGCGATGGTGTATCCGAAAAGGACGAACAAAAGAGGCGCTCTTCTGGTGTCTAGAACTTTTGGATTCGGAGATGAAGGAAACTCTGATGCAAGAACTCTATGAAACGTGGATTTGGTATTTTGGAATTGGCAAACTCTCCGCTCTTGTCTCATTTGCGAATCTAGAGACAGACCAAGAAATCTTGCGATTTGTCTGTGGCCTATCTCGTTTACCTACGGGAGCAAGAGATAGAAGCACACTTGTGTTGCTTCTTCATGGTGCAATGGATGAAAAACAACCTGATAGAGCGAGTGGATTTCCTTGTTTGAAACCCCTCTTTGAGAAGATGAACTGCTCTGATCTAGAAAAGGCTTTTGCAAATGCTGCGTATCAAGGAAAAGCAAGACTCGCCTTTGATTTGAGCAGACCCCTCTGGTCAGAGAAAAGCCGTGTCTATGAGATTCTGGATGGAATTCAAAGAATCAAGCACAAAGGACTTCTTACAGAACAAACATCGCTGTTTGAGTTCAATGAATCAGGCACAGAATGGCCAACAAGAGCGTGTGTGATTGCTGCGATTTGTTTGGATCGGAAACGTCTTACAGAATCTTTGAAACTTTTGAATCTAGATCCTCCACCCGATCTTATTGCTTCTCTAGAAGAATGGAAAGAATGTGCTGGAAGACGGAAACGTCGCATCTTTCCCATTCCACATGAATCTCTCTATTACAAAACAGAAAGAGGACTTCTCAGCAATAAAGAGACAACTCTGAAGGAACTGTATGATATAAATGAAGAGTGTTTGGAGATGGCCTGTCCGTTCTGGAGACGAGTGGTTGAAGAAGAAGTGCCTTGGTTAGATGATGATCGGAAAGAATCCTTCTATGATCTTTACTTTCCTGATGATATTCCCGATGAATGGTCAAAGCAAGATCAAGAAAAAAGCCATGGATATGGTTGCTTAATCAATACAGAAATACCGAACTATACGAAATATATTGATCGTTGGTTTTCTAATATGACCACCCGCTCGGTTTGGCTGAACAATCGTGATCTTCGCAACTTGTGTTCTCAAGAAAAAGTATGGAGAGAGGTGTTTGATGACAGATGGGATTCTATCGTTGCTACATGGTGTCTGACACCTGTGAAGGAACGACGGCTTGTTCTTGCCGATGACGCCTGAACATTACAACTGTATAGATTTTTGCCAACAGTGCTTCACCTGCAATAATACATGCGAGACTGATTCCTAAGATTGTGACTGGATCCATACATTGGATTAATGAGACTTCTTTTTCAATTTTCTTGTCTTCCTCACACGTCTCTTTCCACCCTCAGGTGCATAGCGACTGTAGTTGGATCGTGTGAGTTTTCCAAATGCCTCTTCCTCTTCTTCATTTTTGAATCCAAGTTCCACATTGGGCTCATAGGTTTCATTGTTATTATAATATTCATTGACATTGAAAGTGCGGAAAAAATTATGGTTGTTGCGTAATAGATTGTAATATTGTTCTAGATTTTCCTTGGAAGGGCTAGGAACTTTCGGAGGATTGCGGAAGGGGGGTGAGGGCTTCTTCGCTCGGTGAAAATGAAGATTTTTCACATATTCATACACATCCTTTTCAATCTCTTTGGGAATCATAAGAAAGTCAAAGAGTGCTTTTACATAGTCCATGGTATACCAACGATCTGTCAATGTATAGTTGCCATATTCATCGTAGTTGAAGACAGGAACCATAGAAAATGTGCCGTTATTCAGTCTTTTTAGTTGAGACACCTTGTCTGGAAAAAAGATATCCAGGAAAAGTTTCCAAGCGTTTTGGTCACCGTCAAACAAACGCTCCGCTGTCAGTGTATAGGAAGACTTATGCCCTTCCCACCGATCTATTCCTTTAAAAAAATCTGACATTTGCAGAAAATCTTCTAAAATGTCACCTTGTAAGACTATGGATTTTGGATAATCAGACATCTATTTAGTGCCTCTCTTTTTTTTCGTTTTGCCTTTTCGGGATTTTGTAGATCCTACAAATCGCCTGTAGTTTACATTGCTTAGTTTTTCAGAAAGATTGTTCTCCTCTTCTTCATTATTGGCTTCATAGTTTTCATTGTTTGTCACGTTGTTTTCATTTCCGTTTGGTGTCAAGGCAAGATTTGCATTATACCCAGACCGAAGATAAGGAGAACGGATAGAAAGAACAGGACGTGTAAGAAACGCATGGTAGCCGTGCACCTCTTTCAGTTCTCTCAGAACATTTTTCATTTTTTCAGGTGGCACAAGAAAATATTCCAACAAACTTCCAACTTCTTCCATTGTATAAATGGATTCATTCAAAACAGAGTTTCCTGATTCTGTAGGTTCAAAAAGATTCAGTCTTCTGACAGAGTTATTCTCTTCATACACTTTGATTTTTGGAACTAAAAACGGAAAAAAAAGACGAACAAACATTTCCCATGTTGCTTCATCCCCTTCAAACAACCGATTGGCTGTCAATGTATAGGATGATTTATGTCCTTCCCAACGATCTAACACTTCAAAATAAGGAAGAAGATGAGTAAAGGCATCCAGCATTTTTCCTTGTAAAACAATTTGGCTAGGAACAGTTTCAGCCCGATAAGGGTCTGGAACTCTTTCTTCTAATGCCTCAAACAATGTAACCATCTCTATTTATTGTTTCTTTTTCTTGTTTTCATATCACAACTTTCCATTGTTCGTCCTATGATAGCACATGCAATACGAGAACCACTGTGTCCTGTTGTCAAACTGTCATCGTGACCCCCTTTTCCATAATCATCGGGATCTGCATGAACAATTACAGATCTTCCATAGAGTTCTTCAACAGTCACACCTCGTAAAAAGTGTTCATAGGAACCGGGCTTGGCCTCAATATTTCCCAAATCTCCTGTGTGTCTGGGTTCAGTAGAAGGAGGTGGCCCTCCGTGCTGTGAAGCGGCACCTTTGTGCCAGTGATCACAGGCAAGTTTACAGCCTTCTCCTCGTAGATCTCCTGCTTTGTGAATATGGTAGCCGTGCTTTCCAGGTGGTAACTTAGAAAAGACGGATTTGACAACAACTCCGTTTTTTCGTTGATAAAAAAGGGTGTCTCCCACAACTCCATTTACGTTAAACATGGCGACTGCTTTGGCTGCCATCTTTCTTAGAACGGAGGAAAAAAGAGCGCTTCACAAAAAGATCATGGGGGGGAGCACAAAGAGGCCCTGTTTTTACTCGCACACGATAAAATGCATTATTTCGCTCATCTTCATCCTCTGCTAAAATTTCCTGTTCATAATATTCACGACAGAGACTTCTCCATTGTTGAATCTTGTCTTCATCAGGAAATTCGCGAAGGAAAAAAGTATAAAGACCTTTCTGAAAGACAGCACCATGCTCTTCATGATGAATGTCCATAAAGTTCAAGAGGGTAGATCTGCCTTCCCAGTCAGAGTAGTCAAACAAAATAGATTTCATAGCATGAAGACGCAGAGGTTTCCGATTAATATTTAAAAAACGTTCAATCTGAAACTGTGATTTTGCAAAGGCTTCCAATGCCCACGATGTTTTTCCTTGTGCTTTCATAGCGGAATGGATTCCCAAGAGTTGTGAAAGAGAAAAAGGCTCATTTGTAAAGGGATTGACAGGGACAAGTGGATCAGGAATCTGACCATCATTGTGAAGAAGCCTTTTATGAATGTGAAGAAGAAGAGATTGACTGTCAAAGTTGTATACACATCCAGACGATAGATTATACACACGAATGGGATGACTTATAGAAACAAGTGTGATGAAATCACAGTCATTGATTATGCGAGCATTCTTTATTTTCCATCCTATAAAAAACCGTTTGAAAATCCATCGGAGCCTTTGATTTTCTCTCATATAGGTTTCACATTGTTTCTTTCTTTCTTTTGTTTCATTTACAAACTTTGGATCAGGAACATAATTTGGAAATAGTTCACAAGGCTTGGGATTTAAAAATTCTCCATATCGTTGCAAACTTTTCATCTTTTGTAGAAATGTTTTTCCAGATAAAATATCCATCATAAAACGATATTCAACGGGACAAGGGAGAATCACCCAACTCCGATATTGCTGGCGGGGTTTTAGAGGAAGAAGTCCTTTCTTTTGAAGACGCTTTTCTTTCTGTCGTTGCCGTTCTATTTCCTTTTTCCGTTTTTGTTCTTTTGTAAGTCTGGGAACTCTTCCTGGGTGAAAACTACCAATGGGAGTTTGCATCTGGTAAGATTTGTGAGATGTTTGTTTAAACCAATCCTCGGCAACGATTGTATACAAATACCAAGCCTCTCCAACTAAGATAAATACCGCTAGATATAGAAGCGAGAAATAAAATAAGAGGTCCTGTTGGACCTGCTGCGATGCTACTCTCATGATGGGACCGAAGACGATCCCGAAAAGGAGGAACGGAAGGACCAGTAGGAGGAGCAGATATTTTTGAAGCAATATTTTGCATCTATAAAAAAAAGGTGAATGTTGTTTAGCCCTCCATCTCAAAGACAAAGCACTTTTGATTCATGATATAGCCTACTCTTTCATAGTTTTCGTTGTATACTTGTTGTGTGAGACAATCTAGAAACAAAGGTTCCTCTGCTTCTGGAATCCTCTGAAGTTGAGGCTTCTTTTTGAAATCTTCTGATGGCACATAATATTCATGATCAGGACAATACCACTTTCCAAACATTGTAGGTTTGCGACATTTTTGTGCAACTTTGGAGTTACACAACGTTGCCTTACAACTGTGTTCTTCTATCTCTGAAGGGCTATCAATCAGAAAGAGATGAGTTTTCTGTGCACGAAACTCTTTCCAAAGAGGATTTCCATCTACACGTAATGTTTTAGCAATGTCAAACACGAGTTCTTTGGATTTTATCATGAGAGTATTTTCTAACTCTTCCCAAAGGACTTTGGGGACAGGAAAGGATGGTTGTTTGAGTTCAGTCATGAAACGATATTGTATGCAACAATACTCTCAATTTTTGTGCGTGTCTTTTCAAGAAGCAAAGAACCTTTCCTACAGAAGAAAATGCCTCGGGAATGGGGACACCCCCTCTGGAAAATACTTCATGGATTGACCGAAAGTTTGGGAAATCAAAAAAATGCAGTGATCTCTACGGATGAAGCCAATGAAATGATTTTTTTATTACGAGATGTGGAAAAAATCATGCCGTGTGCTCTTTGTCGGAAACATTACAATACCTGGAGAAAGGATCATCCTCTAGAACAACTTGCTGCCCTCCGAGGTGCTTCTCTTCGTGAAGGAGTCAGAAAATGGTTATTTGATCTCCATGAGGCTGTAAATCAAGATCGCAAGATTGAATCTGGTATTACTCTAGATCAAATCCCTGAGATATATAAGACGATTGATATACGAGCAGAATGGGCAACATTTTTTGAAATGATGAAAAAATCAACAGAGGTTGGACTGGTGAGTCAAACGACACTTCAAAACTTTCATCGCCACTTAGGCATTCTCCGCAAGTTGCTCGGCCGCTAAATAAAGAACTTCTAGATTTAAAGAACACAAATAGTGGCTGGGGCTCACAACCTGTAAATCTTTTTGGAGTTGTATAACGATTTCTTTGTTAATCAAAGGAATCAAATGACGAATATCATAGAAAAAGACAATCGTCATTAACTTTCCAAGAATCACATCTTTCATACTAGAATGTTCCGATGAAAGACACTGAATCACAGAATAGTTTCCAATATCCCAAATATCTTTGCGAATCATATTGGATTGAATGAAATGTTTTGTATCAAAGAATCCATGAGTTCCTGAAAACGTTTGGATTTCTTCATTAAAAGCATGCTGATCTAGTTTTTTTTCCATAACAGTCTTCTTTAAAACTCTCTGAAAGAACTCACGAACCTCAGGAGTATTCTTAAGGAGCATGAATCCAATATTGTATTCATTGGAATCAGGAAGATCCTTCATGGCTGTAATATCGTTTCCTTCATATGCTTTCAACTTTGCATATAAGTCTTTGTCATTTACAATAAGATCTGCATCCGAAAAAACAATGTAAGGATCTTTTGAGCCTTCCAGAATCTTGCAAATACAATGAATCTTAATAGCGATCCCTGTCAAGAAATGGGCCTCTAAATCTTGGGTCTTTCTCTCAAAAATCTCTTGAGGCACACAAATCGGCCGTAAGGAAACTCCTGAAACATCTCGTGTTCCATATTGAAGAACCTCGTGAAACACCTTATACAGATCAGACCAAACGTAATACCAAGGATACATTTCTGACATAGAACTGTATCTTTGATATTTAGATTTTCCGCATTTAGTTGGATCCAGTATAAACACAAGTCATTGGAGGAGGCTGTTGTGCGGAATCAGGAAGAATAGATTGAATGATTCCAAAGATGTCAGAGTCTTTTGCGGAACATTCACGAGCCAACATATACCAGCCGTAGCCAAGAGGACCCAGCAAACCAATCGCCACCAAAATGCCGACCCATGTTTCACACCCTACAAGACCTTTCCGAAGAACAATCAGGACAACAGCAAGCACAGATGTCAGGATGATAGAAAGCAAGGCCTGGGACTTTCGTCTTTCCACCTTTTCAGCATCCGCATTTTCAGCAGGTTTCATTGTGTAGAGAGCAATGGCATTGGATAAAAGGAAGGAAAAGAAGAAGACAATATGACTCATCCAAAGAGAGGGTGCCACACCTAAGAAAGGAACCCCATAGTCTGTTTTTCCTGGGACTAGGCTACAAATATCACTGTTGTCAACCTGAATATAGTCTAACAAGTTCCTTGAACCTCCTTCCAACTTTTTGAATAAAAACTCTAATAATGTATTGCTAAAAAGGGCTGTCAGGGGAACCACTGTTAAATGTCCTAGGAACAGAACTAATAAACCAATATTGCCTTGAACGGAACCAAGGAATAAAGACCACCCAATCAATAACAGAGGAAGTGACAGAAAGGATTGTTGAATCATGATCCGTAGATTTTTCACAAAGGACATTTGACCTCTTTCTACTAAGAAGTTTCACTTGCCTTTTGAGGACATACATACAAAGGCTTTCCATCACGAGTTCTCTCTCGTAACAAAGGAACGCCTACCATATTGGTTGCATCACGACCTAGCAGAGCCATGTTTTGATAAAACAAAAGACCTCCAATCAAGAAGCCGAAAATCAAGGATAGAATGATGGTTCCAAATCCATCACAGCCATTTGCAACTCTATAGAATGTAACCAGCAAGAGCAAAAGGAAAGAAACAAAGATAGCAATGTAGAAGCGTGCAGCATAGGCTGGACCTAAGGCTTCTAACTCCTGTTTTTGAGAATACATAGAACTCACAACATAACTGATTGCCGTAGCAAGGAAATAGACAGGGAAGGAAGGAACTCCTGAAGCGATTTTGGATCCACAGAGTTTTTCCTTACAAACTGTAAACAGTGTTTCCAAGGTAGGAGTGCTGTAACTAGAAACACATGCCGAAGGCTTGTCGGGTATGGAAGGACCTGTATGGAAAATATCCATATAGGTGAATAAAGCCTGTAAAAGTCCACCTGCTACACCCGCTTCCAACATGGCAACAGCAAACATCACAGTGGAATACGATTGTGTAAGAAGAGCAATAAAGAGAGATCCAAAGATAATGGAATCAGGCACCAATCGTATTTGTTCTTGAAAGTTTGGCACCAAATATGTATTCCAAATAGATTGTAAATTGTTCATATCCAAAAAGTCTGCGCCTCCCCTTTGAATACGTAAAGGTCCTTTGATAGGCTTTGACATCCTCTGCCTTAAGACAGGAAACGAAATACAGTCAGGAATGGGGATTCCCTCGTATTACAAAAAACTTGCAGACAAAATCAAAGGACTGATTACCAAGTCTCGTCCTTCGGGTGTGACTTCTCTTTTCTTTGACTTCAACTGTCTTATTTATCATTGTGCTCGGAGACCTACAACCACTCTTCCTCCATATCCGGGAGAGGAAGGAAGAGTGGGTTGGGAGACTCTTTTAGTGGATGACATTGCAAAGTATGTGCAGACGATTTGGCACGAAGCAGGCCAACCACCTGAAGTGTTTTTATCCATAGATGGTGTGGTTCCTATGGCCAAAATCAAACAGCAACGTCTTCGTCGTTTTAAATCTGTTTGGCTTCAGAGTCAAGATCCTCCTGAAAAACCTGTGTGGGATACTAACTGTATTACACCCAGCACTGATTTTATGAACCGATTGTCCAAGCGATTGGATACATTATGCAAGAAACACAAGGGTTGGATACTTAGTGATGACTCGGAATCAGGCGAAGGGGAACATAAAATCATGCACTTACTCAGAAAATCTGCAGAGAGAAAAGGACCTATTCTTGTCTATGGTTTGGATGCAGATTTGATTCTTTTGACTATGCTGAATGCTCCATGTGAAGCATATTTAATGCGAGAAGCCTCTGAAATGGGAGTTGTGCAGACGAACGTGTTTGGTGAGGAGACATTCTCCTATTTTTCGCTGGAGACGCTGAAATCCACCCTTTGGGCTTCCACACCCTCTACGTTTGATATCCTGGAATATGTTTCAGCCATGACTTTGCTTGGAAACGATTTTCTTCCTCATAGTTTCTCCATTAAAATGCGAGAAGATGGCCATAGTTTCCTTCTTTCAGAACTAAAGGCTCTTCGTGATGCAGGTCAACGTTTTATAAGAGAAGAGAATGGTCTTTTCAAGATCAACTATGAAGCAGTGCATTGGCTTTTCCAACGATGGAAAGACATAGAGGAAGATAGAATCACTCACACTTTCAAGAAAAAAATGCAAATGCGCTCCAATACACAGATGAGTTTGGAAACAAAACCACTGGAAGACCCTGTAGAAACTGCCATCCTTGAGCGGAAGGAGAAACAATGGAGTTTGCGCAAAGGTTGGCAGAGTTATTACCGTGAACAATGGATGTATTGTAAGACACAGGGTGATATTGATAAGTGTTGTCGTGAATATCTTGTTGGTTTACAATGGGTTTTGGATTATTATACAGGTCAGAGATCGGTGGATATGACCTGGTTTTATCCTCGTTTAATCCCCCCTCTCTGGTCTGATTTGTTTTCCTATTTGGAAAATCAAAAACCTATCCCTGAGCCTGCTCAATCCAATCAACCACCGATTCTCCCCCATGAACAACTTGCAATGGTTCTTCCTCTTCAAAGTTGGAACTACATTCCTCTCAAGTCTCCGCTCCGATCCCTTCCTTCTCGGCATCCACAGTTCTGGCCTGAACGATTTGGATTTTTTTCAGCAGGACGGGTTTGGACATGGGAATGCGAACCTCTGCTTCCCATTCTGCCGATTCAAGTTGTGCGTCAAAAGGCATAAAGGAAGGAATGACTCAAGATTAGAATGGGGAACGTTACCTCGTTGGAAACATTTCCACCAACCCACATACGCATTTATAAAAATCTTTTGAGTATTCAATCTCCTCAGACAAGAGCCGAGATGATTCAAACCCTTTTGCAATCTCCCGAATATGTTTATAGTTTTCGGCAAGCAGGAATCTATGCAGATCTTCTTCAATATGCAAGTCGTGTTTCACGAGGGCAGATCCCCGACCCCCTTCCTGGAGAGATGGAGAAGCCCAAACAAATACAACCCTCACAAAACATTATTGTCCATACCGGAAAGGATATGAATCCGTATCAACGTATTATGAAAGGAAAAAGCAATGAAAAGGCGTTGACCTATTTTCAGACCTGTCTACAAGTGTTGGGTCTAGAAGAGGAAGTTGCTCTTACGGAAGAGGAGTTGAAGAAAGCATACAAAAAGGCTGCTATGAAGGCTCACCCAGACAAACGAGGTGGATCGGAACAGCATTTTGAGGCTGTGACACGAGCCTATGCCTACCTCTCTGAGATTCTTGCCAGGATTCATGGTGGAAGAAAGGCAGGCTTGAAGAAAGTGGAGGAGCCTGCGATGCTAAAGACAGAGAGATCAACCGAGTCTGAGCAATGGAAGCATGTGGAACCGGTAAGATTCAATCCGGATAAGTTGGACTTGAATGCATTCAACAAGATGTTTGAACAAACACGAGTTCCTGAGCCTGATGAGGATGGATACGGGGATTGGTTAAAAGATGCATCGGAAACAAATGCTCCAAAGTTTAGCGGCAAGTTCAATCGTGATGTCTTTAACAGTATGTTTGAGCAAGAGGCACAAAAGAAGAAGAATAGCAATACTCAGTTGGCTGTGACAAGTGCACAAGCCTTGGTATTAAATCCAAATGTAGGCGTGGAGTTAGGCCGTGACAAACCTGCTGATTTTACGGCACCCATGAATGCTGGGAGTGGTCTTCATTATACAGATCTTCGTGCGGCCTACAGCACCGAAAATACATTTTCAGGTCAAGTTGCAGATGTCCGAGTAGATGTTCGTGATTTTGGACAATACCAGGAGGCACGAAAGAGAGCCCCCGATCCTTTGCGAAATGATGAGTTATCTGCCATCCAGCAAATGGAGAGAGAAGCAGAGGAAAGAGAAAAGAGACGTCAAATCCGGGCTGCACAGGAGATCGTGGCCTCTGACGAATATAGAGAACGAATGAAACGTCTTGTTCTAACGGATGGACGGCCTGTTGATAGCACAGGTGGATCGCGCAACAGAAGATAAAATCTGATAAGAACAGAAGATGGTGAACCTTAGTTCTCAACAAATCATGGTCCCTTTATTAATCCTTGTAGTCTCAGCCTTTTTTCTGGGACTTTATGGATATCGGAATGAAATTACGGAGAATCTCTTTCGTGACAGACACTTGTTGGAAAAAGGTATGACTATGCCGACAATCTGGCTGTATTACAATGATAGTGAGGTCAATAGCCGCTGGTGGGCTGATTTTGGTGCTAGATCCACAAGAGCCATTAATATACCTTTCTTGAACTTGTGTTATGAAAGCATTGTAGCCCATAACAACAAGAAGTATAAGATTGAAGTGATTGCAGGGTTGACAGATTTAGCCAGTCGCTTGGGTGGTTGGCAAGAGTTGCCCAAGGGTTTACAGAATCCCCTGGCTCCTGTGGAGAAGGCGGAGTTGAATTGGATCCGGGCTGAGATTTTATCCCGATTTGGTGGTTTGTGGGTGAGCAACGCTACGATTTGTTTGAGATCCTTCCCGGAACTTCCTCTGGACAATGCTGTCTTCTTCGGCACAGATGCGGATGAAAGTTATGCGGGTCCTGATGGAACATCCATCCCCTCTTTGTATGTAGTGGGTGCAGGAAGACCCAATCATCCTGTCTTTGAACAATGGGCACAAGCAGCGTTTGAGAGACTAGACAAGCAAGGAGGTGGTCAACAGATTCGCAATGATGCAAAGTGGGATTTTGTAGCCTTTGCCCAAACAGATTCCACAGTGCAAGTCTATCCCAATGCGGAAGTCAGTAGACGACCGGATGGCAAGCGAATCCAAGTAGAAGATTTATTGTCTGCAGGACAAGAGGGAAGTCATCGCTTTAAAATCAATCCTGAGTCTCTCTATGTGCCAATCCCTTGGCCTGAAATCCAGGATCGTCGCATGTTCGGTTGGTTCTTACGAATGAGTGAGGACCAAATTTTGGACAGTGATCTTGTTGTTTCCGATTTGTTCCGAGCAGCCCAATAAAAATTGAAAAGAAAACCCCATAACTGAACTTCAGAAGCGCAAATATGGGTTTTGATATTAATGTCATGATGGAACTGTTTATGTGCCCTGTCACTGGCAAGCCATTCTATTATGGGTATAATAAGGATACAAAAAAGACTACGAAGATCTATGATCTTCCAGACATTGTTGTCCCTGCAAAGATGTGCGACTACCTCGTCGGACGAGGTCATCACTTCCACGCCTACACCCGAGATTTTGATGAAAAGGACATGTTCAGTGTTTCTGTAGATTACTTTCTGGAGGAGTATCCTACGTGGGAGCAGGTAGTCAACAGTGAAGACTACAGCGAAGATTCGCATTGGATTGAGGAAGATCACGAGGGCTTCAAGCGACTTCTGGAATGGTGCCTACAGCAGGGCGTTTCCTTCCGTGTCACGTGGTCTTACTAATCAAACGATACAACAGGATTTGGATTGTAAAATAGCACTTGATACAGTGTTGTTTTTTTTCCATGCACCACTCGCTCCTGTGTTTTGAACTCTATCTCGTGTGCTTTCAATAAATGTCGTAAAACAGTAATCATTTTTGCTTGATTCATATCACCATGAAGATACCGAACTGCTTTACAAGGTATATAATAAGGCTCCAAAAGAGGCAGCCATTGTTCCATATTATCCAAAGGAAGATCTTCTTTGGAGAACCACCTCTTATCGTCCAGCCCATTCAGTTTCCAACACCGGAGTATGTATTCTAGCAGTTCCAAGGGGGGTTTTTCCCGGAACATTCTCCTACTGTATATGTTTCTGCTCCTGCCAACTTGAACGAAAGAGAGACAATACATCCAACAAATGTGTGCGCCCGTGAGTAAAATAAATCCATCCTTGAATCATAAGTTCATGAAGTTGTTGATCTTTCTGAGGAGTGAGAAACCCTATAGATTTTGTGCAACGGAATAAGTCAGTCAAAAAATCTTCATACGAAATCCCTGATTGCCAAATATCAAACAGAAGTTGCAATGTCTCTTCTTTGTTTTCTCGCAAAAACGAAATAATGAGTTTCCGAATCCGATCATCTGAAGAACCTGAAAACAAGACAGCAAACTTTTCTTCATCAAAGGAATCAGCCAATGCTTGAATACATTGTAAATACTGTAAAAGATGACGAGGAGACAAACTTACAAAGAGCAAAAGTTGTTTTGTTTTTTCACTCAGTGGTTTTGATAAAACAATCGTTTTGCTGAAATGATTGTATACATCCAACATATTTACAGCATCAATCTCTATATGGAGACAACGAGAACGGAGAGGGGCGATTAAATCACCCACGTGCCGACTACAGAAAAGAAATCGTGTTGTATGAGCATGGGTTTCCATTGGTCTACGAAGGGCTTGTTGAGAAACAATAGGTAATGTATCAGAATCATCTACCAGAATCCAACGATAAATCCCTGGTTTAGAAGAGGAGTGCCTCACAAACTCCGCAACACCCTCTCTTACACGATGAATCCCTCGGTCAGAATCGGAAGATAAATGAAGAACCCATTCAGGATCTGATTCTGAAATTCCATGTTGCTTGAAATATTCTTTCAAGAAGGCAAGAGCCATGGATGTTTTTCCATATCCAAACTGACCTGTGAGAAAAATATGCGGAGGATCTTTCAGCACTTGGTCTAAAATGTCATAGACTGAATCTTGACCAATCAGTTTCCTTTCCATTAGAAATGGATAGAAACTGCTTCTTAGATAGTTGCATCACAGATTGTCCATCTAAACATCTTTCAAACGGTCATCATAGAATGCCAAGCCTCTACGATGTATTAGGCGTCTCAAAAGATGCTGAAACGAATGAAATCAAAAAAGCCTTTAAGAAGTTGGCCATGACGCATCATCCAGACAAGGGAGGGGATCCTGAAAAGTTCAAGGAAATCCAGAAAGCCCATGAAATTCTTACAGATGATCGTAGACGTCAGGTTTATGATATGACTGGATCAGAGGATGGTGAGCAGCAGATGGGTGGTGGAGGAATGAGCGGGTTCCCCTTTGATATGGGAGCGATGTTTGGTGGCCTTGGGGGTATGTTTGGAGGCATGGGTGGTAGAGGGGGGCCTCGTGTAGTAAGAAGACCCAAAGCCCCACCAAAAGTTACCGAGATTCCACTGAAACTCCATGATTTTTATCACGGTCGTGCCTTTCAAGTCAAGTTTGAACGTCAGAAGTTTTGTGATACATGCAAAGGTCAAGGAGCCACAAGTTTTCATACCTGTAGCACATGTCAAGGAAATGGAACTATTCGTCAACACATTCAAATGGGTCCCATGGTGATGATTAATGAGGGTCCTTGTAATGATTGTCAAGGAGAAGGAAAGAAGGCTGCAGGAAACTGTTATGTCTGTGGAGGAAAGAAGACAAAGCCTCAAGAAAAAGAACTCGCTGTCAAGATTGAGCCTGGTATGCGACCTGGAGAAGTGTTGATTTTTCCAAAGGAATGTTCGGATGATCCCAACTTTGATGAACCAGGAGATGTGCATTTTGTTTTACAGGAGGCGGCAGGAGATGATGGCTGGGTTCGGAGAGGGGATGATTTGGAAACACAGGTGACTGTAAGTTTCCAGGAAAGTCTATTGGGCTGTAAAAAGATGTTCCAGGGACATCCTGGATTTTCCCAGGGGTTAGAAGTGGAGATTCCTATCGGGACAGAAAATGGAAAAGTTGTGACAGTCGTTGGAAAAGGAATGCCCAAGAAAGGAAGTAGTGAGTTTGGTGTTCTCCGAATCCGGGTCACTGTGACTGTCACGGAAAAAGACAGGGAGATTTTACAGCGAAATACACCGCTTATTCAAGCCATGTTTTCCTCATAGTTGGCAACAAAGGACTGAATGGTTTGAATTTCATCCATATGACCCTCTTCGTAGAGCCATGGAGTAAGAGAACTTTCAGAAGGCCTCGTATTTGTCTTTACAAGATCATCATAACAAACATCAATCATCTTGATGACCTCCTTGTTGAGCAAAGACACTGCTGTAACCTCTTCTTTTGAAATCTGGGATTGCTGCACAAGGCCCAAGTAGAGATCCCAACAGTGTTTGTGCTTGAACTTCAAGTCATCCGTGGTCTTTTCCTGAAAGTCACGGTAGTAATCGTGCACAAAATACCGCATTTCATCTATGTGATCCATAACATCATCCTCATAGAGCCACTTTGTGAGGTAACTTTCAGAAGGCTTGACTTCTGTTGTAACAAGGTAATCGTAATAAGAATCAATCATATCATTCACTTCCTTAAGGAGGTTGGAAAGTGCATCCAACTGATCAAATGCAATCGTTTCCCCTTGGGAAAGAGATTGGTAGAGTTTGCAGGATTTGCTGTATTTTTCTCCGATGGTGTCAATCTGTTTGTTCGCATAGACAACGTCAAACTGTGTGGTAGCCATTCTGCAACACAACTTGAAGTTTGGAGTAAAATGATTTCAATTTTTTTAATAACTAGCGTAGCCTGGTGCAAAGGCCTTCGGATTCTCCGCGAGTTTCCACTCAGCATTCATGCCCGAAAGAGCCTTGGCCTCCAAAGCAGGGGAGAGGAGCAGGCCCGGAGCATTTACAGACTGGGCATTCTCCAAAGAATAGGTGCCACCACGCTGTCTACGGGACCCCTTTCTCGCTTTGCGACCCTTCCGAGACTTCTTACCACCCCGACGACGACGACGACCTCCAGACTGATCCTTCAAGCCTTGGATCTCCTTAATAGCAGCATCTAACGGTGCAACACGCGCGGAGGCATGGAGATTCTCAGGGAGGACAGAAGGAGCAATGACAGCACCGGGGAAAGGACCCGCGTCTAAACCACCTCCATGCTGGTTCTTGTGGAGAGCAGCAAACTGCTCACCCTGAGCAAGGCTCTGGGCTCTCATGGAAGCCATGGAGTTTCCATTGACAGAACCCGGGACGGATTCATACCCACCATACATCATACGGCGCATCATATTGTTGCGGCGCATGGTCATATTGTTACGGCGCTTACGCATGGACATATTATTACGTCTCTTACGCATAGAAACGTTATTACGGCGCTTGCGCATAGACATATTGTTGCGACGGCGTTTTCCACCCACATACGAGTTATTGCGACGAGTTCCACAAGACATGTTCTTTCTATTTTACCGCGCGAAAAAAAGAGCCTCCAGTAGAAATGGAACCCGATTGGACGAAGAAGATTTCTAGCGAGACTGTTTGCAACTTCTTTTATGCATTCTTCCTGGTCTACGCATTCTTTGCCGTGGTCTCTCTTTTGGGCTTGATCGGTATTTTTGTCTTTGCGTCCAAGTTGCCGAAGGGTATTGTGATTACCCAGAGTGTCTATGCGTTGGTGACCTTAGGTATTGCCACCACCATGGCTCTTTTCCATTATTTAATCTGTGATCGGGCCTTGAAGCCGGGTTCTGGTGCCAAGGCGGCCCCCGAATCAAACATGTATTAAGACTCCTCCACAACTAACTCACACAAATCAAGTGTATCGTGATCCACAAGATACACTTGTTTTCCTTTTTTGGCTTCCCGAATGCCGGTTTGTTCATAATTCTTGGAGCGAGCCCCTACAAAGATCAGAAGATGTGTGGATTCCTTTTGAATCCTCGCATCTCGCATGATCCCTGCTCGCCGCTGTAACTTCCTCCAATCAGCATCCACACAGACAGTTTCGACATTTGCTCGTTCTGCCCACAAAGTAATATAGGCAGAGGATGTTCCTTCACTTGGAACAAAGAGTTTGTCTGGTAAGCGACCCATAGCACTCACGAGAGGATGAAGAATCTTCTCGTGAATGTGTTGTTTGGTAATCTGTTCGTGTTTGCCTAGAACACCTAGAAGAATAGGTTTTCCCACAATCCGAATGTCTTTATCAAAGTCCATTCTACATTCAACTTGAAAGCAAAAAATCAATTTTCTAAATAGATATGCTTAGAAACTTCAAAGAATCTGAAGATAAAATTATACTAGTAAAACTATATAATAATAGTAATAGTTTTGCGAGATTTATTCCATATATTGTAAATGGAAACGAATATTTATTCAAACTCGTAAAAAAATCAGAAACAGGGAATGACATTTTAGGGTATGCTAATCCTAAAGAGCCTTTCTCCTTTATCCATGACAAGTTAGAATTAACTTCGGGAGACGGTGTAGACAACTACCTTTTTCGCAAGGGATATTTTCAACCCGTTATTCGTCGTCGTAAAGGTGAATATGAAGTGTTTAGACAAATCACAAGCGATAACAATAAAGTATATGAAGATTTTATAAAAGCTTACGATTTCATTCCCTACAATATACCTCTCACAAATGAAAACATTTTAGAAAAAAATATACGTGAAAGAAAAGAAAAAGAAGAAAAACTACGCAAAAGAAGAGAAGAAAATGAAAGATTGTTAGAAACCTCGGTAGCACAGTATGTTATGAATTCAGATGATAGCCGCATTCGGAGTAGAATATCAAGTTTGATGCATCTTTGGCCAAAATTAGAGAGAGAACTTGTTGTATACCGAGGACAGAAAGATCCCATGATACAATATATTCGCACAAAACCAAATACTTTTTTTTCAACAAGTCTTGATTGGAATACTGCTTATTCAACATTTACATCTGAAAATGTTAATTGTTGTTTGTTTGTGCTTCATATAAAGCCTGGAGTTAGATATTATAATGTTAGTAAGACAAGTAACAATATCATTGAATTATTTGAAAGATCGAGATTAGGAAATGAAAAAGCAATTAACAAACTAGAAGATACATCGAGATTTGAAGATGAGATTTTAGTTGAAGGAAATGGAAGATTTTTCTTAGATCCAGAAGGAACGATTCCTGGATTCCGTGAAATGTCAAGCAAAGATCTTGAAACTATTGGAATAGGAATCAGTGAGAAGCCTATTACACACAAACGAAATGGAAAAGAAGTGAGTCAAACAACAGGGGTTTTTGAAGCCTATTATTTTCCACCTCAAACAGAAGGAGGTAAGAGAAAAAAAACAAGAAAGTTCAAATCATCAAAAAGAAAAGCAACAAGAAGAAGATAAATTCTGTAGAGTGGTT
>JACCDP010039413.1_pt1 | contig 29206 bp, 34 predicted proteins | sample 7445841 | NCBI WGS metagenome assembly JACCDP01 (sample SAMN15323441, study PRJNA562643) | freshwater metagenome | isolation source: river surface water | place: USA:Blue River Watershed | collected 2017-08-17 | reverse complement strand
TAGTAATGTTTTACATGCTGATTTACAAAATAGTTAACGACAAGTAACTATAAATACTTATATTTGTTAAAATTTTAAATTCATATACAATGAACACAACAACGCAGCCAGCAGTGGCAGAAAAGGACATCACCACACAGGTGCTCCAAAAAGTGCAAGCCTTTGAGAAATCAGGCGAGCTAAGAATCCCAAAAGACTACTCACCCGAGAATGCGCTCAAAGGCGCCATGTTAGTCTTAAATGAGTTGAAAACCAAAGACGGCCATTCGGTTTTGCAGTATTGCTCAAAAACGAGTATTGCTCAATCCCTTTTGAAAATGGTTGTAGAGGGTCTGAGCGTACTTAAAAAGCAAGGGTACTTTATTCCTTACGACAAGGAATTGACATGGTCGAGAAGCTATCAAGGCTCAATTGCTTTGGCTAAGCGAGTGGCTGAGGTCAAAGAGGTAAACGCAGTCGTAGTTTACCAAAACGATGTATTCGAGTACGGAACTGACGTGAAAACAGGTCGCCAAGAAATCTACAAGCACATTAACAAGCTCGAGAATATCGCCAACGACAAGATTATTGCGGCCTATGCAATTGTAATCTACAAAGATGGATCTACAACGGCAACCGTAATGACTATGGAGCAAATCAGAGCGGCATGGAACCAAGGTGCAACACGTGGCAACTCACCTGCGCACAAAAACTTCACTGAGGAAATGGCTAAAAAGACGGTAATTAACCGAGCTTGCAAAACTCCTATCAATAGCTCGACGGATGTTATCCTGGTGGGTGGTTACGATGAGGACACAGACGAGCCGACAACGATTGACATTAAACACGAAATTGTTGAGGACACAGCAAGCGAGCAAATAACTTTTGAGATTGAGGCAAATGAGCCGAAAAGCGCCATTAAGTCAGCAAGACCAACCGAAGCAAAAGCAGAGGCAGAACCATCGGAATTCCCTGAATAATGAAAATCAACATTATTTCATCAGGAAGCAAGGGCAACGCCTATATCATTGAGAAGAACAACACCGCGCTATTAGTTGAGTGCGGTGTAAAGTTCGCCGAGATACAAAAGGCAGTAAGTTTTAACCCCTTAAAAATAAAAGCAGTGCTCGTGTCTCACGAGCACCAGTGACAAGACCACTCGAAAGCATGGCGCCAAGTAATTGGAGCAGGAATACCAATGTTTGCAAGCGCAGGCACTTACGATGCGCTTAAAGTTGGTCCAGAAGATAGACAAAGAGCGCTTTATCATGGCGCGATTAGTGGGCCCGTTAAGTGCTTCAAAGCTAACCATGATGCAGTCGAACCGCTTAATTTCATCATTGATGACCTGTTATTCATTACGGACAACTACAAGCTACAATTTGACTTTTCGGAATTCAAGTTCACTTGCGTAATGATCGAGGCAAACTATTGTGAGGAGCTCATCAAAGGCAAAGCCGATGACTTTGTAAACAAAAGACGCTTTCGCTCGCACATGAGCTTTCAAACAGCTTTATTAACCCTAAAAACGCTCGACTTAAGCGAGTGCAAACAAATCATTTTAATTCACCTTAGCGATGGATACACGGATGAAAAACGCTTCATTCAGGACACTGAAAAAGCCTTCGGCATTCCAACTATTTGCGCTGATAAAAACCAAGTAATTGAGTTATGACACTAAAAGAAAAAGCAAAAGAAAAAGCACAAGAGTTAGTTGCTAAATTTATGCCACATTCAACAGGTAATTCTAATAGAAATGAAGCAATTAAATGCGCATTAATTGCAGTTGATGAGGTATTGAGCCTTCATAAAAAAATACCTCTCGAAACTTTAGAGCTTTATGCAGAAGTAAAAAACGAAATAAGCAACTTTAAAAAACCAACCAAATGAAACAAACATTTTTAACCAAAGTAAGCTACACCAAGCAATTCGATAACGGCACATTTAAGCGCGTTGTTGAACAATACCTTTTCGATGGCCACACATTCACCGACTGCGAGGCTAACGTATACACGCATTTAGGCTCCATGATTAAAGGCGAGTTCACGATCATGAAGATGGACAAATTTATGGTTGATGAAATCATTGGAGACAAAGAAAATCAATTTGAAAAGTTCTTTTTACTCAAGCAAATTCATACCGATATTGACGACCGCGAAATCAAGATGAAAATGCTAGTTAACGCGCCAAACATCGAAAGAGCCAAAGATATTGCTATGCAATACAATGCGGAGGTATTTATGTTTGAGCCAGAAATCAACTCCATAGTAGAAACCAAAATTTTGGACTATTTCCAGAGTGAAACTGAAAATTTAGAAGCATGACAACAAAACAACTAGAACAAGGGAATCAGATAATTGAAAGAATCCTAGCGATTCAACGGCAAGTTGATTATCAAGAGACAGAACTCAAGTGCATGAGGGAGCAAAGTGAGGAGGATGAAATGATAATTGTCACAATTGAAACAAGTGGCCATCCAATTCCTTTCAAGGTCCCAATTGATGAAATGATACAACTTGCGGAGCTTTCAATTGTAAACAACAAGTCCTTGATTGGAAAACTAAAAGAAGACCTAGAAAAGCTATGACCCAAACCAAACTAGAAAAGCGCTTCGCCAAAAAAGTGGAGCGCTATTGTTTACAAAAGCAAACGACCCCGTGGATAATTTGCAGCTCATTTGGCTACACAAATATGCAGGCCATTGGCCGATTTTTAACAGGTGAGGGCACTATCAGCGCGCAAACCATGGGATTGATTGACGAATACATGAAAAAGAATAAGTAACCTAAAAACCAAGTAAAATGTTTCACTCAAAAGAACTAGGCGGAAAACGCCAGGCGCAAGAGCCAACAATATTTCGTAGAATAATTCAAAAGTCAAATCAAGAGCTAAAAGAGATTTTTGATTTTTACAAAAACCGCAACAACTACACCTCAACCATTAAACCAATTTTTGCGGATTCACAAAGTGAGCTAAGTCAAAAAACTCATGAAGAGCTGAGAAAGCAACTAAACCCAATCTATGACGAGGTAATCGCAATGGGCTTCAAACGTGAAGAGGCAGAAGACGACGTCTTTGAAGAGCAACACGGCTACCCGTATTTCCTTGTCAATTATGAGGCGGATAACTTTATTATTGAATGGGATGTATTGACCCATGAGCTCACATTGAAAGTCGCTCACCAACTCATTGGCAGAATCACTTTTGATAAAGCAAGGGAGATAATTGAGCATTGCAATAATCCTAAACAAGACTAACAACCTCAAAGCCAATTCTATCGGATTGGCTTTTTATTTACCTTTGATGTGTAAAATCCTAATACCTCAGCTATGGAAACTACTTTAAACCATGTCGAATCGAACACAAAAATTTACTACACAACCGATTACGGGCGCTTCAAATTCTTGAAAGGTAACCGCGACATCAACGAATCCAAGGTCAATAAAATTAAAGAGGTTATTGAAGCTGGTGTTGACGTGCTGCGATACGCGCCAATTATCGTAAATGAAGCCATGGAAATAATCGATGGCCAGCATCGTTTCACTGTATCAATGCAGCTTAGAACCAACGTGTATTACGTCATGCACAAAGAGGCAACGCTTAGCATTGTGCCAACAATAAATAGCAATCACACCAAGTGGCGCAACATCGACTTTCTCAATAGCTACCTGGATTTGAAAAAACCCGCATATTTAGCGCTGCAAGATTTCATCAATGAATTTCACGGCATCAGCTTAAACACGGCAATCAAAATGTTTCATTCAGGAACTCCACAAGACGGCGCCGCAATCGAGCATTTCAGAGATGGCAACCTGAGCGATAAACACAGGGCGTTTAGTTACTCTCTAGCCAATACCTTGCAAACCCTAAAGCCATACACTGACAATCCTTTCAGCTCGCGTTTCTTTTTAGTCATGATGCAGCTCCAGTCAAACGGGCTTTACGATCATTCACAAATGTTGCGTAAACTAGAGGAAACAGGCATGCGCATTGAATCCGTTAAGACAGTCAAAACAATCATTCAGGAAATGGAGCAGATAATTAATCACCGCGCAAAAAACCGCATCATTATTCATTAGACATGATTAAAATCATTAAAAAAATAGCAATCGCAATCGGCGGTATTTTGTCAATGCTGGCGCTTATTTACTTTCATATTTCCGACAACATCACGCTCAAAATATTTTGGTTTATCACCAATGAATGGCATTTGAAGCAATCAACCAATCCAAAAAAATGGGTTTGGATAATCACCGGTTACCGCATTGCAACCTCAGCAATCATTATTTTATTTTATCACCTCATCAAATACACTTACAATGCAATTTTTTAAATCACTATTCAAGAAAAAACCCAAAGACCGCGCAGAATTAAAGCGTGAACAATACGAAAGAATCGGCCGCATTGTTGCACATGGAGCCATGACCGACCGCAATTTCAACCGTTCTATTTCTCGCCTGCCTTTATACCCGCAATTGCTTGAAGCAATCAATCAGCACCCAAAGCAAAAGAAAGCGAGAATGCTTGTCAAAATGTTTCGATTGGTGAAAAAAAGGTAAATTATGGAGTGGAAAAAAGTAAAAATCAGCGAGGTAAAAAACAACCCAAATAACCCGCGAGTAATCAAGGACGATAAATTCAAAAAGCTAGTTGAATCAATCAAGGCATTTCCTAAAATGCTCGAAATACGACCCATTGTAGTAAACCAAGACATGATCGTTCTTGGTGGTAATATGCGCCTAAAAGCTTCGATTTCTGCAGGCCTAAAAGAAGTTCCTATCATTTATGTAGATGACCTTACAGAAGAGCAACAGCGCGAATTTATTATTAAAGACAATGTTTCAGGCGGTGAATGGGACTGGGATATGCTATCCAATGAATGGGATGCCGACGAGTTAGACGAATGGGGTTTAGACTTACCAGTTGATTTAAGCGTTCAAGAAGTACTCGAAGCTGAGGAAGATGATTACGAAATACCTAACGAGATAAACACGGACATAGTATTAGGCGATTTATTTGAAATAGGTGAACATAGATTGCTATGTGGAGATTCAACGGATAGTGATGATGTTGCTAAGTTGATGAATGGAGAGAAAGCTGATATGGTATTTACAAGTCCGCCTTATAATGCAAATACTAAAGCCGGTCAAGGAGATATATTTAATAAAAAGAAAAGCATTAAATTATATAACGAAGGTTATTCGGATAATTTAGATAGTGATAAATATATAGATTTTGTAGTAGAAGTATTAGATAATTGTTTTTTATATACAAATGGTTTTATATTTTGGAATGTAAGTTATAATGCTAATAGTAGATTTGAGTATATAAAACAAATATCAAATCATTTAGAATTTCTTATTGAACAAATATGCTGGAAAAAATCTTCAACAATACCTTTTAAAGGTTCATTGATGAGAGATTGGGAACCAATATATTTATTTAGCACAAATGGAGATAAATTAGGATTAGATAAGGTTGTTAGTAATCACTGGGAAATATCTAATACAGGTAGTCAACAAGATAATCATAAGGCTTGTTTTCCTATTGAATTGCCATATAAAGCAATAGAATTATTAGATAAATCAAATTTAATATTAGAACCTTTTTGCGGTTCGGGTTCAACAATGGTAGCATCTCACCAACTTAAACGTAAATGTTACGGAATGGAATTAGACCCAAAGTATTGCCAGGTTATTATTGACAGAATGATTAAGGTTGATCCAAGTATAAAAATTCTAAAAAATGGAAAACCCTACCATAATTGAGTGTGATTTTGATGGAAAGAGCGGCTATAAGTTTGGTGAAAACGGTAAGTGCTTCACTTATAACTTAAACAAAATCAGCAAGTTAAAAGCATTTGAAAAGGCGGTTGATGTCAAAATGAGCTACTTAAAACAGCAAAAAACAACTGTGAAATAACTGAGATATAATGGCAAATAGAAACCCGAATACAAAAGGCCTTAAGCCATTCAAAAAAGGAGTTGATTCCCGAAGGAATATTAAAGGAGCTCCAAAGAAAACATATTCGGACCATATAACAGATATAAAGCTAAAAGGTTATCAAGTTCCAACTAAAGTGGAGTACTTCGATATGATTGGATTGTTGCTGTCCATGACAGAGGATGACCTAAAGGAATTTGCCACAGGAAAAGAAAACCCGTATTGGATTAGGCTTTTGATTATAGACCTAAACAATAAGCAAATTAGACACCGATTAATGGCTGATTATAGAGACTGGCTATTTGGTAAGGCTGAACAAAAAATGGATGTAGACGTAAAAACAGCACCAACAGAAAAGCCGCTATCTGAAAAGCTAATCGAGAAGTTGATTGATAAATTATGACGAAATAGCGCCTGTATTAAAAATAGCTTCAAGGTCTAACTTTGTGGCTTTTTGTTATTACATGGATTGGAGGTTCTTCAAATCACGGCCATATCTCAAAGAAATTGCACAGGCATTTCAGGACGTTGATGATGGAAAAATCAGAACGTTAGCAGTATCATTGCCACCCCGAGCAGGTAAATCCTACATAACCTCATTGTTTTGTGCTTGGACGCTTGGAAAGCATCCAACTGAAAGCGTAATGAGAAACACCTGTACTGCTACTCTTGCTCAAAAACTGTCGTACGATGCACGCGATATTGTACGATCAGAAAAATTCATGCAGGTATTTCCCGAAGTAAGGCTATCGGATGACCGAGGTAGTGTTGACGCTTGGTCGACTAATTACTCAAAGCAAGTCGGTTATTTTGGCCGAGGCGTTGGCGGTACAATTATTGGTTTTGGTGCGAGCAAGCTAGCTATTACCGATGACCTTTTTAAATCCATGGAGGACGCGATGAGCGAAACCATACGCGAAAAAACGCACTCATGGAAAGAGTCAACGCATGATTCACGTAAAGAAAGCGGATGCGCTGAGATTGATATTGGCACGCGTTGGACCCGAGATGATGTCATTGGTAAAAACACCGAGCAAGGTTATTACGATAAGCAAATCATTGTGCCGGCACTAATTGAGCAAGATGGTGAGTTGCATTCCTTTTGTGAGGCTGTAATGACAACCGAGGAGTATTTGCGTAAACGCCAAAAGACCCGTGAGGAGATTTGGATGGCCGAATACATGCAGCAACCTGTTGACATTAAAGGCCGTTTATTTGAGCACTTACGCACGTTCAAAGACCTTGACGCGGTTTATAAACACAGCCAAGGCGCATTTGCCTACATTGACGTAGCTGACGAGGGTAACGACTTTCTTTGCATGGTTTTGGGCCATGTGGTCAATAAAGACGTGTACATTACAGATGTGGTATTCACAAAGGCAAATACTGACGTAACTATTCCGATGTGCGCCGAGCTACTCAATAAACACAAAGTGCCGTATTGTCGTGTCGAAACCAACGGCATGGGCGCAATATTTGTGAAGTCTTTGCGTAAGGAAACCAAGACGGGTATTTTGCCTATTATCAACAACCAAAACAAGGAAACCAGAATACTGATGAATAGCAGCTATGTGCTGCGCAAATTTAGATTTAGAGCCGAGCCAATAGGCGAATACGCGCAGTACATTCACCAGCTTAAAGGCTATCAAAAAGAGGGTAAGAATAAGAATGATGATGCGCCCGACGCAACAACGGGTCTTGCATTGATGGTAAACGCTTTCTTGCCGAGCTTAGATTCCGAGTAATTTGCGCATCTCCTCAGTGTTAAGTGGAGTAAGCTCGTTGATTTTAGACACTGCCTCAGCACGTTTAAGCAATGATTCAGCATCTTTTTTCTCATCTGCTTTCAATACCGATATGTGCGAAAAGTCAGGAACCAGGTACATGCCTTGTTTATCGAGCCCAAGTTGCTTTGTAAACTCATCGTACATGATTTGTGTGTCGGGAATAATAGTTGAGTTGTACGCCTGACGCTCGCCCATTTCAACATTGGAAAATGTGGAACCTTTACCGCCTTCACCTTGACCAAACATGTGTTGGTTTAGGCCATATTCGTCAATGATGGCCATTTTATCGGCGGTCATTTCCTCAAAAAGCATCAAATCTTTTGTTGGAAATGTCATTGGGTCAAACTTCAAAGGCTTATCAGTTACCACAATCTCGCCTGAATGTCTGGCCTTTAAGTCCTCACGTATTTGCTTAATGTCTTTAGGCTCTAAAGGCATAGCCGAGATGCCGTCTTTGTTATCACTCGATAAGATACCTAAGCTGAAAAGGTTTGCAAGTAGCACATTTCTTTTTTCGTACTGTTTTTTGAGGTTGCTGATGGGGTAGCGCAAAGAGTCAATCTTTGACTTTGTGTTGAACAAATTAATACCATCCGGTTCAGTTAGGTAAATGACATCTTGAGGATAAAAATCTTTATACGTATCAACAACCGATGTAGGTATTTGGAATTTCTCAATGAAGCTACCCATATCTACACTGATGAGGTTCTTGCCTGTTGGCACAATCTTGACGTTATTGAACGACAAAGGCAGCATCTGCTTAGCACCAAATGAGCCCATTGGAGCATAAATCAAAGCGTTATTTGTAACGCATTTATTCACAGCCGTCATGTAAATCATGGTTCCCCATGACTGCATAGCGTTAGGGCGGTCAATCAATCCAAAGATGTTGTTGCCGTTCGGCTTAATGCGCTCACCTTTGTCATTTACAATCATTGGATTTGCCGAAGCCACCATCTTTGCATAGCGATTAATCACAGCGTGAAGCTCGGGGATTTCATAGTAAAGGGCAAACTTGTCTGTTGTTGATACCCATACAGGAGAGACAACGCCAATTTGCTGAGTTGTGTAATAATTTGGGTTAGACCATCCTAGCAAACCGCGCAACCTCGTCATTAAATCCATTGAAAAAAGTTTATTTGCAACAAATTTATAATAATTTTGAGGCTTAAAGGTAAGCAATGGACAAATTGACACCCAAACAACTAGAGGCTATTAAGGACGTTAAGACCAAACAAATGGCCGAAAATGAAACTGTAAAGAAATGACCAGAGAGCAAGAAATTAAGCACGTGTTAGCTAACAAAGAGATTTTGCACGCTAAAAAAACGGCAGCGATTAAGCACGGCGATGTTGTGTTTGGCGATTATGGCAGCGTAAATAAAAAGCATCTGATCACAAAAGCGGAGGGCAGTGATGACACGATGTTGGGCATGCTTAAATTAGAGCTTTGCATCAACACAACAAACGTGATTGATTCACACATGGACTGCCACATTCCTGGTCTTTGGAAAAAATCACTAAAGGAAACAAAATTGTTGTTCTTGCTCCAGGAGCATGAAATGGAGTTTGAGTATGTAATTGCCGACTCGAAAAACAATCAGTTCAAAGCCGATGCCAAGCGCATGCCATGGTCTGACCTTGGTGTCAACTACCCGGGAGACACTGAGGCGTTGATGTTTGACGTAACGATTGACCAAAAGCGCAATGAGTTTATGTTCAACCAATACAAAAGTGGTTACGTTTTGAATCATTCGGTTGGCATGCGCTACGTTAAAATGTTTCTTTGTGTAGATACAAATGAACCGAGCTACGCAAGTGAAAAAGCAAATTGGGACAAATACTACCCACAAGTAGTGAATAAGGACGTGGCCGATACAAGAGGCTATTTTTGGGCAGTTACCGAAGCAAAAGTTATCGAGGGTTCAGCCGTTGTAAAAGGCAGCAACACAATTACTCCGGTTGTATCTATTTCAGAATACACTGACAAGCAATATTGCGATACTTGCCAAACCGATACAGATAGCATTGAACTAGACAATGCAAAAAGCATTTGTAAGGGTTGCGGTACGCAAAGAAAAGAAGCCGCTGGAGGCAGCACTTCTGATAAAACAGAGCCGTCTAATGACACTCAAAGGGATAATGCTTCTACCTTGGATTGGAGCAAAGTAATTAGTAACTTCTAAACAACTGTACAAATGACCACAGAAGAAGTAATTAAAGCCTTAGAGGATAAATTAGAATCCAAAGGCTTTGCAAGCAAATCAGATGTTGAGGCTATCAAAGCATCCATCGAAGAGTTGAAAAGCGCGAATGATGCCACCGCGATTAAAGAGGCAATCACAAAAATTGAGTTGGAAATTGCGAGCTTAAAAGAGCCTGCTGCTAAGACTGAAAAAACCTTCAAATCTTTTGGTGAAGCGTTACGCGCAACACTCGAGGATAACAAAGAGGCAATCATCGAGAGCACCAACAAAAAAGGCGAGAGCGTAACTATGCAGATTAAAGCTGCTATTACCATCTCTGAAGGAGCTACTTTGTTTGCAGAGGGTTCTGATAGCCACTATTTGTTGACTGCTTTCACCGGTGTTATCTCTAAGATTCGTAGCCGCGTGAGCCGTTACCTTTCTTTGGTGTCAGTTGGCACAATCAACAACCGCGTTGCAATGTGGGTTGAGGAATTGGATGAGCAAGGAACACCTATTTTCATCTCTGAAGGAGCTACAAAAACACCTGTTTCTGTACGTTACGAAGAGCGTGAGGCTAAGGTCCAAAAAATCGCTGTTACTTGCAAAGTAACAATGGAGATGCTCCGCGATTTGCCGCAGTTGACTTCTTATATTCAATCTAACTTGTTGCGTCGCATTGAGGTGGCTACAATTACCGAGCTTTTTGCCGGTGATGGAACTATGCTTAACGGTCTTTTCGATTACGCAACTGCCTTTACAGGCGGTGGCCTAACAACCGAAACACCGTCATATGCTGACGTATTCCGCGCACTTGCATTGCAAGTTGAATTGGCTTTCGGTACGGCAACTGCTGTATTCGTTAACCCTGAAATCTTGGCTGCTATGGACGTTCAAAAATCAGTTGATGGTATCTATCTGCTCCCACCATTTAAGTCTGCTGACGGCCGCGAGGTTGCAGGAATGGAGTTGATTCCAGATGTTGCTTTGGTTGGTTCTGATTTTGATTTCGTTGGTGGAGACCTTACAGTTGTCAACGTTCGTTTCCGTGAGGGCTTAACCCTTGAAATCGGTGAGGACGGCAATGACTTCTCTAAGAACTTGAAAACCATCCGCGCAGAGCAAGCTCTTGTTCAGTTCGTTTCTGCTAATGACACGCAAGTGCTTGTCAAAGGCGTAATGGCTGACGCATTAGAATTGATTACTACGCCTGCATAGTAATTAAACCGCTACACTTGCCCCGACATTAACCCAAGCGGTTTGTCGGGGTTTGTGGCGTAAACAACCACCATAAAACAACGATTATGAAAATCAAATTAACCGCAAAATTTAGCCTTAAAAGACAAGGTGATGTTATCGAAGTAAGCGAGCTAACAGCAACGCAATTGATTAAAGAAGGTAAGGCAACCGCAGTTGGTGCCAAGGCAACCAAATCAAAAGAGAAAAAGCAAGAAGAAGGTAAAGAAGAGCCTGCGACTGACGCAACTGAAAACATTGTAATCGAGTAGCAACATGCCTGCAATTACACAATTCATACAGCCACAAGACTTTATTCTACGCTACAAGTTGAGCGTAGGATTTAACGATGGCAATGCCTTAATTGAGCAATACATTAAGATGTACGAAAAGCCGTACATGTACCGCTTATTTGGGCAAGAATTGTGTGATTTGATTTACTTAAATTTTGATGATGAGCCGCTTTATCAAGCGCTCTCAGTGCCAACAGTTGTAAGTCATTGCCATGATATTTACACCTCGACTGGCTTTATTGATATTATCAGCTCATTCATTTACTCGCACTATATACGCGAGAATATCAACACCAATACAAGCATTGGCCAAATGGCTGCAAAAGTTGAAGCCGGAACGCCTGCAAATGACAACAACACCGTTGCATTTACGTTTTACAATGCTGCTGCCCGTAATGCTTTGGCCTTACAAAAGTATGTTGAAGAGAATAAAGCTGATTACCCTCAGTATGCAGGTGAGCGCATTCAAACTACTTGGTTTATATGAAGCTGATTTCATCAATTTTACAGACCGAAGTAATCAATAAGCTCAACAACACTTTGGTTGCTATTGAGTTTGGAGTATTTAATCCAGAAGAGCAAACACAAGACGTTACCTTTTGTGATCTAAAGTGGCTTAAATTATACCTTGACCGCTTGCAAATCAACAATGTTGCACACCTTGTTACAGCCATAAACGGCAAAACCGTTACCATTAAATTAGGTGCTGAATTGATAGGAGATGAGGTATTTACCTTGCCTATACCGCTATTTTTTAACGGCACCCTTTCCAACACCAAATGGGAGTGGAGCAAGTACGTTAACCCGCAAACAAACATCAACAGCGAGCGAGATAAGCTGCCATTCATTTGGTTGATTTCACCAACTGATGAGCGAATTGATAGCTATAATGAAGGTGGCGGGCGCAATGTAGACGCAAAGATTTGGTTTGTGCATTGGTCCGATTGGACTAAGTTAAATGCAGATAGGCAAGATGAAGCCGTACAGCCGCTGTATGCTTTGGTTGATGAGTTTGTAAATACAATGCTTAGACAAAGCGCGACATTTGACGGCAATACGCTTGGTCATTTACGCAGGGACTTCCCTAAATTTGGCACTGAAAACGAAAACGGAATTGATAAAGCAATTTTTGATAGCTCACTTTCTGCTGTTGAGTTGGATGCAAACTTTAAAATCATTAGCACTTATTGTGAAAATTGCTAATTTTGAACAAGTAATTATTATTTAACCCTTAAAAAACAAGAAATTATGGCCACAGCTGGATGTAACTGCAACGGTCGAATTGGTAACACTGGTTATCCTGGAGTAAAGCCGTTCGGCGTTACTGCTGGTTTGTACATGATGCCGATTCTTGCAAACGATGGTACCCGTAATGGTATCGATTTAACGAGTGTAGACCTCGGTCAAGCTCTTTTGGATGGAATCAATAACCCTGACCCATCAAAACGCATTTACCCTTTTAACAACTTACGCAATGTAACGTTTGAAGAGGCTGACCCGAACTTTGAAACTGCTGACAATGGTGAGCGTTTCAAGACTCGTAACGGTATTAAAACCGTAACGTTTGAGGCATGGGGCGTAAACGAGCAATTCTTTGCTAAAGCGTCTGAAAACTGCGTGAACTTTGGTATTTTCTTGGTTGATGTTTGCGGTAACGTAAAAGGTCAATTAGAAGAGGCTTTGGATTTATTGGCACCACGTCCTGTAAACCAATACAGTTTCTTTGCTAAGTACATGGATGCAACTGCCGACACAGGTGCAAAAGTTATGTTCTCAATGGACTACTCTTTATTGACTTCTGACGGTGGTCAATGGATGATTCCGGATAGCCTTTTATCTCCTTTCTCTGCTCTTGAGTTGAACGGACTTATCGATGTTACATTTGACATTACTGTCAACTCTGCAACTGAAATCGAGTTCCAAGCTAACTATGAGTATGGAAACGCAGTAAATCGTTTACCATGGAGAGGTGCTGCCTTGGCTGACTTCGCGTTGTTTAACCAAACAACCAACTTGGCTGTAACCCCTTCTGCTGTTGTTGAGTCTGCTGTAACACCAGGTCTTTACACCTTGACATTCCCAGCTCAAACTGCAGCTGATGTTGTTGCTTTATCTGCATTCCGTGCAGCATCAGGCAACTTGGTAAATGGCTTTGAAGGTGAGTCAACAACCTTTGTAGCTCAATAATCATGAAAGTGATAACAATCGGCCGCTATCAATTCAATGCCTTAGCATTTGAAGGGATGACACAAAAGCAAGCGGTTACGCATTTTGGCAGTTTTCCTGCCGATGTTGTTAAGCAGGCTTGGAAACAAGCGCAGCCGATTTTAAAAGCATTATAAGACTTTTTTGTTTGTTTTGTTTGATGTGAAAAGGGGAGGCAACTCCCCTTTTTTGTTACTTTGTATTATGGCAATAGGTGCGAGTAAGCTGCATGAGATGTTAAGAAAGGGCAAATTGCTAAATGAGGCAGTTGCATGGTACAACGCGTTTTCGCCAAAAACAAAGACCGAAGTTCTTGACTTAGTACGCCAGGAGCAGTTGATGAAAAAGGGAATAGATGGCACCGGCCAAGTAATTGGCTATTATTCGCGCCTCACCTCTCTTATCAATCCAAAAAAGAAATTTAATTCGCCTTTCACCTTGTTTGATACGGGTGATTTTTACCGCTCCATGTATGTTCGTGTGCTGCAAAACGCAATCATTATAGAGGCTGACACGCAAAAAATGGAGGAGCAAAGCTGGTTCACAGATAAAATATTAACACTCACAGATGAAAATTTGGCAATCCTTCAAATCAAAGTTCGCGAAAGCTACATTAAGCAATTCAAAACACTACTGGGCCTCCATTGATGAGATGCCTTTGTACTTTTGGGAGAAGTGCCAAGAGGGTAAATTGCAATTTGTAAACAAAGACCGCAAGCCAAGGCAATACGATGCTGATGTGTGGCTTGTTTTGTACAATGAGTATTTAGATCGTTACGGACTTGGTGAACAATTAGACAGGTATTTGAGTCAAAAAATACACCTTGCAAAGCTGCGGCTTCAATATGTCCAAACAAACAACGTATTTTTGTTGAACAACATTGAAATTGCCCAGATTGAACTCGAGCAACTAGACCCGTCAAAGCATGAAGGAATGAGCACAGCGCAGGTTGTCGTGCATCTTTCTAAGTGGATAGGCTATCGAGTAGACATCAGAGCGATTACAGTTGTAGAATTTAAAGAAATGTTAGAGGAATATGTCAGAAGCAATAAAGAAAAGTGATATAGTACAAGGCGACCCATTTGGGGAAATCGCCGCTGATATTACCGAAACGCTTGCAGCGTTAGACAAGTACGATAAGTCGATAAAAAGCATTGCTAACACAATGCAAAACGACCTTTCTAAGGCCGCCAAAAAGACTGTTCAAGACATTGAAGCGATTAACAAAGCGGAGATTGAAAGCGAAAAACTAGTGCAAGCTAAAATACGCACCTCAAAGCTGCAACTTGATTTACAAGCCAAGCAAAACCAACTCAATGCCCAATCGGCAAAACAAGCTGAACAGCAGGCAAGGGCACTTGAAAGAGAGGCGCGCGAAAAAGAAAAAGCAAACAAACAATCTGAAAGAGCCGCTAAACTTGCAAGAGATGAGGCAAGTGCATACAAGCAACTAGAACGCAACACTAGAGAGCTTAAAAACCAAAGTAAAGAGCTAGGGGCTCAAATGCTCAAATTAGAGCAGTCAGGCAAGCGTAACACAGCGGAATATCGCAAGCTAGAAAGCCAATACAAATCGGTTACCAAAGCCGCGCAAGCTGGCGATGTTCAGTTAAAAAAACTCGATAAGACCGTTGGGGACAATTTCCGCAACGTAGGTAACTATCAAAGCGCAATTGGTGGTCTTCGCAATGTATTGGGTAATCTAGGTATTGCATTTGGAGCATCCACAGTAATACAGGGAGCGGTTACAACCATTCGTGAATTTGACCAAACCATTGCGGACTTGGTTTCTATTACGGGTGCAGGCGGTAAAGATTTAGAGTTCTTTAAAGAGCAAGCCATTGGCTTAGGTAAAGAGGTTCAGGGTGGTGCTTCTGCTGTAATTGAGGCTTATAAATTGATTGGCTCGGCAAAGCCAGAGCTTTTGCAAAACGCTGAGGCATTAAATGAGGTTACAAAATCAGCCATTACATTGAGTCAAGCCTCTGGCATGGAGCTTCCTGCTGCCGCCACCGCGCTTACCGATGCAATGAACCAATTTGGCGCACCTGCCGAGCAAGCGGGTAAGTTTATCAATGTACTTGCAAACGGCGCATTGTTTGGAGCTGCCGAGATACCGCAAGTAACTGAGGCTTTGTTGCGATTTGGAGCCGTTGCTAAAACAGCAAATGTAAGCGTTGAGGAATCAACCGCGCTCATTGAAGCATTGGCTGAAAAAGGCCTCAAGGGAGCTGATGCAGGTACCGCCTTACGAAATGTAATGCTTAAGCTAAGCGCACCAGATGCGTTGCCAAGAGATGCTAAAAGACGTCTTGATGAGCTAGGTATTTCTTTTGCAACATTAGAGGACACCTCACAGCCATTCAGCAAGCGATTAGAGGCCTTAAAACCTTTGCTTAATGATAACGCTGCGCTTGTTAAAGTATTTGGAACTGAGAACGCTGTTGCCGCCACAAACTTAATTAGCAATTCAGGTCGCGTTGCCGAGCTTACCAAGCAAATGGAAACGCAAGGAACCGCAACCAAGCAGGCAGAGGATAGAACAAAAACCCTCTCGCAGTCATTCATTGAATTACAAGGATCATTTGAGGGCTATTTGCTGCAACTTAATGAAGCGTCAGGAGCAGGGGCCACATTTGCGAATGCAATTCAGTTCTTAGCTCAAAACCTTACAACCATTTTAAACACGGTTGCAAAGGTTGGCCGCGCATGGTTGTTATACCGAGCAGGCTTACTTGCTGCAAATGCGGCTCAATTCGTTTTTAATGGAGGTCTAAAAGAAACCTTACAAGGATTTTTAAAAAGTATTCCTACAACACGTGCGTATCGATTAGAGCAAATTCAACTAGCTAGAGCCACAACAGCAAGCGGTGAAGCTGTGAAAAACACAGGCCGCGCACTTGGTGCCGTTCCATGGATGGCAATCATTGGAGTTGTTGTTGAGCTTGCCACTGCGTTTTATGATGTGGCCAGCGGTGCAGCCGAGGCACGTAGACAGCAAGAGCTTACAGATAAATACACCGCGAGCGCAGCCAAAAAAGCCGACAAGCGCGTTTCTGAAAGAAGCGATAACCTGCAAAAAGAAATCAGCGCCTTGCAACGCTTGCGTAATGAAAACAAGATTACAGAAGATGAGTTTTTAAAGCGTAAAGAGCAAACGATTAAGAAGACAAAAGAGCAAGTAAAAGAAGACATCAAGAATGTAAACACAAGAAAGCAAGGTTACAAAGAGGAGCTTGAAAGCGCTGAAACCTTGCAAAAATTAGTGAGTGGTGGATTTATGAACATGTCGGCCGACGACCGCGTTCGTTATAAGCAAATAACAGATGAATTTGGTTCTCTTGATGATAGAATAAGGTCTTTAAGGGGTTCTGTTGCGGCAAGTAACACCAAGTTAATTGAATACAACAAAGAGCTTTCTGATATAGGCGAAACCACCAAGGATGCGACTAGCGAGATTGAGGCATATGATGCTCAACAGGTTAGAAGCGGCAGCATAACAAAGTCAAACACAAAGACAGTCAAAGAGTACAAAACCGAGTTTAAAGACCTCAATGGGTACATATCAGAGCAAACGGATTTGCTTCAAAAGCTGCAGGAAATACAGCAAGAACGCACGCTTGAAGGTCAGCAGCAGAACATTGATGACATGCTTGCAAACCAAGTTAAAGCGGCTCGCGAAACAGGTGAAGCGCAGGTTGATCAGTTAGAGGCAACAATCGCTGCAATGTTTCAATTAGAAAAGGACTACATTGAGCAAAAACGCGACTTTCAATTACAGCAACTGGAGGCCGACTACCAGCTTAATAAAGCCAAACGCTTGCAAGAACTCAACGATGAGAAAGCGGATTTAATTGCGGCGGCAGATGGTAACGCGGAAGCTATTGCAAAAATCAATACTAACTACGACGCAAAGAAAAAGCAGCTTGACGCAGACGAAGCCTTGCGTTATGAAGATTTGCAGCTTCAAAAAACCATTGTAACAGAGGAAGCCACAGACCAAGTTACCGACCTAAAAAAGAAAGAGCACGACGAAATAAACCGCGTAAATGATGCTATTATTGAAGGTCAAAAAGAGTTTTCAGCAGAGGTAAACAATGTAAACAAAGAGGGTAGCGACAAGGATGTTGATACAATCAAAGAGCGTTACGACCTAATACAAGGCATTCAGCAAGCGGCAACGGATGCGCTCAAAGAGCAAATTGATAAGCGAATTGAGTTATTGCAAAAAGAGGCTGATGCAGCCAAAACGCAACAGGACTTTTTGCAGAATCTAGCTGCCAACGGCAATATTTACGCACAGCAATCCATTGCCGAACAGATACGCATACAGCGTGAAGCACAACAAGAGCAGTTGCGTTTAGAGCGTCAAAAGCAATCTATTGAGCTGATAAGTGCAGGATTGAAAACATTTGAAGCCTCGTTGAGTGAGGGAAAAACACCAGCGGAGGCTTTAGCGGCAACCGTTGTAAATACACAAGTGCTCACAGGCTTTCTCAAAAACTTACAATTCTTTGAAAAAGGTACCATGAACGCACCGGGCGGGCTTTCTGTTGTGGATGAAAAAGGGGCAGAGCTTATTACTGACCGCCGAGGCAATATAAAAGAACTAGGCGCAGGAAAAGGCGCACGCTTCACGATGCTTTCACCAGGTGATAAAGTCTACACAGCAACCCAAACAAGCTCGCTTTTAAGTGCATTTGATAACGTTGGCAATATGTCCAAAATTCCTAAGGCATTAACGAGCTCAGGAGGCTTCGAAACGGCTACAATTACGCGTGAATTAAAAGCATTGCAGCAGATAGTTAGCAACAAATCAGAAAGCAACGTGCATTGGGAGAGCTTTAGTAGTGGCATTGCTGAAATCGTGCAACATAAAAACGTAAGCGGTCGAAAAATCACTAATAGATTCAGAGTCAAATGATACGTTACTTTTTAAATGGCACCGAGTGCAATCCTAAAAATAAGGATTCGGTTAACTACGTCTTTGATTTTACTGATCGTCAGCTTCGCGAGCTTGAGTTGTCGGTTGATACGCTCGAATTTGTACGTGAAGACTTTGATGCCATTAAGCAATGGTTGAGCCTTTACGGCAATTTTGTTGGGATGCCTTTAGACATTCAATACTCAAACGGCCAAGTTGTCAAATACCTACTTGATTTTGCTGACCCATCTTTTACAATGCGCGAGCGAGGCTGTTCTGTAAAACTCAAAAGATATAAAGCTATTGATAATTTTTTTGACAATGCCGACGGCCTTAGTTTTGGCTCAATCACTTGGCAAGAAAACGATTTCACGCTAATTGATTACGTAATTATTCCGGAGCAACAAGCAAGCTATTACCTTTCGTTGTCATTAGCAACCTATGCACTTACAAAAGAGCTCATTGAGGCTGTAAAATCAATTTCAGAAGGCATTGCAGATTTGACAAAGGCGTCTGTTCCTGTTGGCATACCGCCTGCGCCTGATTTCGGAGCTATTGCCGTTGCTGCTATAAAACTAGCTGCGCGCATTGCCTATGCAATTAGCATTGTTGTTGCTTTGGTAAAATTAAGTATTGAAATAATCAATGTTATTTTTCAACCGATTAGGCAATTTAAAGGCATTAGCTACCGCCGTTTAATTCAAAAAGGATGTGGCTATTTAGGCTATACGCTGCAATCTAATCTACTTAGTCAACTTGCACCGCTAACAATTTTACCGGTTCCATTAAAGCCAAAGGATGGCACATGGTTTTTTGAGCTCTTGGGTGTTAACACCTCTGGTTACACAAATGGCTATCCATCAAGCAGAGATAGCGTGCAAACGCTAGGTCAAGCCGTTAAGGCGATAGAAAACACATTCAATGCCAAAACCTCTGTAATTGATGGGGTGGTACGCATTGAGCAGGAAACTTTTTTTGAGAACACGCCAAACACAGGTTTATTAAACGCGTTCAATTTACAGGATGCCATGCAAAGCGAATACACTTTGAATAGTGATGAGCTATTTAAGCGCATGGTTGTGCAGTACCAAGTTGACCCGAGCGACTTTAATACGTTTGATGACACGTTCCAAAACCTTTATGAAATATCAAGCGAAACACTTAGCTCTCCTGATCGTAGCTATGAGCTTTTTAAAGGCTTTGATTTAGTCGACATTCCATTTGCTCGGGGCACCAATAAAGGCAGACTGAATTTTTTAGAAGAAGCGGCCAAGAATTACGCTAAGGCAATCGACGTATTTACAAGCAGTAATTTATCAGCAAAAATTGAGGCTCGAAAAAACGCCCTACAAATCAGTTCGCAGTATTTTAACAATACAAAATTACTGTGGATGCAAGGCTCGAGGTTGCACCCTCAACAAACCAATTTCATAGGCTGCCAAGCCATTGCAAATAACTATTGGTACTCTCGATATATTCAAAACAATCAGCGTCGCATTTACGAAAATGTGCCGGTTGCAATGACTGAAAGCGAGTTGTTTGCCTTGATGCAAAATAATTACGTTGTTGCAGATGATGGTCAAGTTGTAGAGATTACAAATATTCAATGGTCTGAGCGAGAGCATTACGCAACAGTTTCTTTGCGTGTACCACAGCAATCAATTAACGAAAAAACGGTGATAATAGATGACGGCATTTAACGACATTTTAGGTAAGGACATTCCCAATATCTTAAAGCAATTCAAAGCGTTAGAGAATAAGCTAACCCCCGAATTGATAAAGCTCAATGCGCAAAGAGAGCACATTCCTGCGGATTTATTGACTAAATTTGACGAGGTGATGGCCGATTTAAAGGACAAAAAAGAAAAATTGAAGCAGCATGGCATTGACGGTTATAAGTAAGAATTACGCGACACGCAATTATCCTGCTGGCAATAACTTTTTACTTGCAAATAGCGGTCAAATTGTAACTGAAACGCTCAACTTTATAGTTGACTTTGATTTCATTAGCACCACCCAAAACCTCATAACATTTCCTTCGCTTTTTCAAATTCAATTGCTCGGCTCGAATTGGTCTGACTTTGGCTTTAATATTGGTGATGAAATAGAGCTTACCGGCACGATTACACAAGGCAGCTCAACAATCAATTATTCGGGATATTCGGTTACAATTACAGATTTAAACGGCGATACCATTACAGTTGACACCACACTAGACCCCGCAAGCTCGGGTATTCTAATCGGTGCAATTATGCCTCAAACATCTGTTGGCAATACCGCGCTTTCAATTGTAAACGTAACAGCCTCGACGCCGCAAGCCTTGGAGTATTGGCACAACATTGTGCCAAATTCAGTAGCAGGCAGCGTGAACAGCTTAATAGATGGAGAGGTCAATAGATTTAGCACAGACCAGCTCGCAACCTTAGTTGTTGGTGGCTCTTTACAGTTATTGCAACTTGGCGACCGCTCAGGAGGCAGCTATTTTGGTTCTACGGTAACCAGGATAGCGGACGTTTCAGGTAAAAAAGCCTATTCAATAGAGCTTGTTTACGACTTCCCTTATAAGTTTGAGGATGGAGATTTTGCAGAGCCTTCATTCTTTACGGCCGCGCAGTCATTAAAGCCATATTTTGAGCTTTTAGTAATACCACAAGTAAACAATCCAAACGCTCAGTTAAGATATGTTTACGGGGCTTATTTAGGCAACACGGGTTGGCTAAATGAAAACTACAATCAAGGCCTAAATGATTTCTTGGTAACTGGATTTTCCATTACAAATAACGCTGGAGACCCAGTTGATGAAATTGATTATAGCGCTGAGAACATTGTGCGTTTCAAAGTAGCAAGTACGGGCGCTATTTCCGAAATTTTCGAGCTTGAATTTTACCGTGTACCAACAGCGCAGGACTATAAAAATAAACCACAAAGCCACGCGCAACTCATCAATTTAGCCAACAGCTTTTTTGATGCCGGAGAAACATCCCAAGCCTATGGCATTGGTGGTGATTTAATGGAGTTTAGCGATGTTTCAATAACGTTAATAAGTCCTTCAATTATTGAGGTTGGTTGCAAGCTAACACCAAACAGCGATTTCACGCAGCTAGTTGACGCTCTTCCTGAGGGCCAAAGACAATACCGCCTCACAATAAACGTGCAGGACGATTCAGGAACTGCGAACAACAATAATGCGGTAACATTAAACCTAAAGCAAGGTCAGTTAACAAAGAACCCTGTGCAAGGCGGCGTGTTTCCCGGAATAGAAACCCAAGAATTTTACAACCATGCCGGTGAGTTGGCAACAGCAAGATTTACAACCGAGGACGATTTTCGATATAGAGCGGTTTTTAACCTTGACAAGTTCAATGCTTACCAATCTTTACAAACCACAGTTGTGATTGAGCGCGTCTCGGATGGTGCCGAGTTTGAGTTACTTTCTCGTTTGATTCCATTTGCAAACTATGTAACAACGCCTAACGGGATCATACAAATTCAGTTCAATGAACCGATACAGCAGTTCCTTGACAACCCTGACGCCAACAAACTCACATTGGCTTTGGATGGTTCTGAAACATCTGAGCTTTATGGAGTAGAACTCAACTGGTCATTGATGGCCAACTGGCGTTATTGGATAGCGCAAAGCAACGCGTTCAATGATTTCTTTGATAATACCCTCCCATTGAACGGCCTTAATGCTGAATGGATGCGATACCTACGCATTGCAGGCTATGACATCAAAGTCAAGTGCAACATTATTGACCAGGACAACACAGAATTTTACTTTGAAACACCTTTTATTTTAAGCGATTATGACAGCGAGGAGAATGTAACGTGCGATATTCAGCTTTTTGACGCGCAGGGCAACGCGCAAAACACCCTTTTAGCTAATCAAATAATGAGAGCTAAAGCGGTTTTTACAATTGGTGGAGGCGCTGGCCTTTGGGACGCTCCATTTATTTGGGGTTGGTTTTCCATTAGGCCAAATGAAGCAGACCCGAATAAACGCCTTTCAACCGTTTGGGATTGGTCAGCCCAAGACAAGCCGTTGCAACCTGTTGCAGGCTTTACAAATCTTAAAATAGACATCATTTCGGCAACTGTTGTGCATCTAGTTTGCGACATAGATACAACTGTTGTTGCTGGCGTTAACAACACACTAGTTGCGCGCATAAACCAAGTGAGCGAAAAGGGTAACTTTGCAATGGTTCACAAAGAAAACTTTGCAAAAATAACACTTCCAAGCGATGCAATACGTGAGGATAAAGGGGCGGTCTTTTGTTCTGAGCCGCAATTAGTATTAGCCTCTTTGGAGGATGCTGCGTATTATAAAAATGACCGAACAGGCATTGCTTACAAGTTTGATGAAATGACAATCGAGCTTGAGGATAAGCAAGGCAATTTATCAGCTGCACCTGGAATAAGCGTAAACTTTCCGCACCAACCCGATGCAAAGGGATTTGTAATTGATTGGCGCCAAGTTGCTGTTGGTTCGGTACTTACTCAAGGCTGCTACAAAGTGCGCGTCAATTGGGAGCTGCAAGGAAATTCAGGATGGTTCTATTTTGGCAGCTACAACCTAGTAGAATACTCCCCATTCAATGCGCTTGGTACAGTTCGTTTATTTGTTGTGCTTGACGATTTAGTACGCAAGCAAGGCATTAATTACAAAGATTCAGGTTTTGCGACTACGCTTAGATTTCGGGGCCAATTTGGCTACATGCAGCCTAAGTATGAAACCGAGAATATTATTTACACGGACAGACGCCGTGAAAAGGTGCGTAATGAGTCGCTTAGAACTTACGAACTACGCTCAAGCTACCTGCTTTCCTGCATGACCCGTTTGATTGATGAGGAAACGTTGCTCACAGCAAATCAAATTTACATTTCGGATCACAACGCAAATAACCACGTTCAGGATTTATATTATGATTACCCTGTAATTCTAAGCGAGGAGGAAAGCCCAACGTTTGAATACACTGACAGCGTTTATGCAAAAGTAAAAGCCGCCTTTGTAGACAAAGTAGCCTACTATGAAAGCAAATATGACGGCTCAATTAAAGGCTCTGAAAACATTATTTTACAATTGCCAACCGTAACAACAGGCGGTGGGGGCATTTGTGAAAATGCACAAGTGTTCAATTCGGATTTCAGTTATAATGTAAGCGTTCCGAGTGGCGGTGATTTGGAGCTACCAGATACAACCGTAAATTTGTATATTGATGGCGCGCTTGTGGATTCTCAGGATGTGGTAACTTTGGGCGCAGCAACTATTAACGTAATTTGGCAATAAAACATGGACTTTTTCATAGAATCACAAGTAAAAACCTTTGCAACCTTTGGCGATTTTCCTGCCACAGGTCAAGTAAAAACCATCTATATTGATGAGGCTACAAGCAATCAATACTATTGGAACGGTCTGTCTTATGTTGGTTTATCAGACAGCAACAAAGTACCTTACACAGGCGCAACAGGAAATGTTGATTTGGGAGAGTATCAAATCAAAGCAGGTCAAGTTGAATTAGACCAAACGCCAACGGGCACATTTGGAGTAGGTAAAATGCGTTGGAATGACACTGACGGAACTGCCGAAATTCGACTAAAAGGCGATAATGTAACGCTTCAAATTGGTCAAGAGCAAGTCAAACGCGTCGTAAATAAAACATCGCCATTAATTACATTGCAAGAAAGCGCCTATCAAGCGGTTGTTGTTTCAGGAGCGCAAGGACAAAGGCTTTCAGTAAAGCTCGCAAAAGGCGATAGTGATGCAAATAGCGCTGGTACAATAGGAATCGTAACCGAAACCATTGCAGCAAATCAAGAAGGATTTATCACAACAAGCGGCGAGGTTCGTAACATTAATACAACTGGATCATTACAAGGTGAAACTTGGGCGGATGGCGATATTTTATACCTAAGCCCTACGACATTTGGAGCGCTAACCAATATTAAACCTGTTGCACCAAATCACCTTGTTGTTGTCGGTTATGTGGAGTATGCTCATGGAACGCAAGGTAAAATCTTTGTGAAAGTTGATAACGGATATGAACTTGAAGAGTTGCATAACGTAACTGATACAAACTACACAACACCACAGGATGAGGATAGTTTTCTCTTTTTTGATGAAACACAAACCATTTGGAAAAGACTGCGTTTAGATACACTGATTTCAACGCTTTCTAATAGTTTTCAATCTGCATTAGGCTTTACTCCCGAAAACGTAGCTAACAAAAGCACATCGGTAACAACTGACCAAGCGAGCAACACAAAATACCCTAGCGTTAAATCGGTGTATGATTGGGCAACAGGGTTATTTGCTACAATTGCGCAGCTTGCCACAAAACAAAATACACTTGTTAGTGGTACCAACATTAAAACAATCAACGGAAGTTCTGTTTTGGGATCGGGGGATTTGACTGTTGCAAGCTCTGCATCATGGGGAGGAATTACCGGAACGCTTTCAGACCAAACTGATTTAAATACCGCTTTAAATGCAAGAGTAAATAAAACAACTACAATTAATATTAATGGTATTGCAAAGGACTTAAGCGCCGCCTCTGTAATATGGCCAGGAATAAATAAGGTTATTGGTATTATTTCAACTCCTCAAACTGCCGTAACAGGCACCACAAACGACACAAGAACAGCAAGTATATACATTGCACCAAATACATTTAGCGGAGGCAGTACTTTAAACTATGCATTGGAAATACAAGCAAGAATTGTAAAAACAGGAATAAATGGTACACATCGTTTAAATATATATCTTAATACGATTGATTCTTTAACAGGTGCAACCTATATCAGTAGTCATTCTGTTCCGGGAACTGGTAACATTTATATACAACAACATAGGAATTTTTCATGGTACAATAATATTTTATCAGGCATTTTAACTACGGGAACTAATTATACTGATAACATTTCAACTACTTCATCCCTTACAAATGCTACGCTTACAAGCAATGTAGGTTATTATTTAATTTTTTCTATTCAGTTAGGAAGTACATTAGATTCATCGGTTTTAAATTACGCAAAAGCTATTGTTTATGGATATTAAAACTATTAAAAACGGATTTATTTTCAATAATATTGAATATTTATTCGATGAATATTTGGATATTATTTCAGATTTTCAAGTACATATTGGAACAAATCAAGGTATCATTTTACTTGACTTGACTTGCACAATCAATGGTAATGATTACACCGACATAAATTTATTCATTCAAGCACTCAAAGGGCAATGACCGAATTTATTACCCTTATAAAAAAATACGGAGTTACAGGTGTGCTATGCGTTTGGTTATGGCACACCGAAAACCGATTGACAAAGGTTGAACAGGCTCTTTATGACTGCTATAAAGAAAGCACGATCAGAAATAGCACAAATTCATCTTACAAAATACGTGAGCGCCTTGTTGCTATAATGCCGAATGATGAGAAAACTAATAAGCGACACACTCAAGCCTAGTGGCAAATGGTCCATTAAAAGGCTCAGCGCGTTCACTTCATTTTGGGCGGCTATTGTTTATGCTTTGATACCTTTGTGCGTCAAGCCATTTGAAGTGCATGAATTTGTCTTTGTTGGCTTGCTTACTTATTCAGCAACCGCCATCGGTTTAACCGTATGGAATAAATCAATTAAGAGCGATGAGGCCTGTTAAATTTTCACTTATTTTATTTATTGTCTATGCTGCCTTTGTAATGCTATTCAGTTACTTGGTATTTGGATGCTCAGCCGAGCGACTACACCAAAAGGCTGTGCAAAAAGGCTACACACACGCAATTCATGTGGACACTTTCAAGGTAGCCACTGTGGACACCATGTGGAGAGATGGCAAACCTTATCCCGTAATTAAATACAAAGACTCTTTAGTTCTAAGGACTGAGTATGTGTATATCCCAAAATGGCGCTATCGGTTCGATAACAAGCGATTTGCGGATAGTTTAGCGCAAATACGTGCAATGTATGAGGCTGCGTTGAAAAATGCTCTTAGAACGAAAAAAATCGAAGCGAAACAAACCAAGCATAAAGAGAAGCATAAGACGAAACAAACCCAAAGCGAGAACAAGAACGGCTTTGCTGACGGCATGAAGTGGGTAGCCATATCTATTTTTAGCACGGTAATACTGTTGTTGTTGCTCATTGTTATTAGAGCCATCAAACGCTATATTTTAATTAAAGGTTAAAACTTTATAAAAATGTTAACTACTGCTGAAATAGTAAAAAAGTACGGAATAGTAGATGCGAAAGGCGGCTATCTGAAAACCATTGATTTGCCATATCCTATGCGCATTGCTTGGGATACTAAAACCACAGTTAAAAAGATGAGGTGCCATAAATTGGTGGCAGATTCATTTTTGGCGGTGTTTAATGAATTGCTAGAAGTTTACGGCTATGAAAAAATAGTGGAGCTGGGAATCGACCTTTTTGGAGGTTGCTTTGAATATCGAAAAATGAGAGCCGGCTCCAGCATGAGTAGACATTCCTGGGGAATTGCCATAGATTTAGACCCTGCAAGAAACCTGCTTAAAGAAACCTCTAAGACTGCGCGCTTTGCGCGTCCTGAGTACAAGCAAATGATCGAAGTATTTTACAAGCACGGATTTTTAAGTTACGGAGTTGAAAAGAACTTTGACTGGATGCACTTCGAAATTGCATCATAAATCCATAAACTTTAAACATTTCACATATGTTGACCTCATTTAAACGCTATTCTAAAAATGTTCATTTGTTTGAGTTCAACACTAAAAAAGTGAAGATAGCCGCTATGTCCGACGTGCATTGGGACAATCCGAAATGTGATTGGGATTTGCTAAAGAGGCATTTAGATTACTGCCTTAAACACAATATCTATATCATTTTCCCGGGCGATGTCCTATGCCTCATGCAGGGTCGCGGAGACCGCAGGGGAAGCAAAGACGATATTAGGCCAGAACATAACAACGCTAGATATTTGGATTCAATTGTAGAAACGGCGGTCGATTTCTTTGCGCCTTATGCTAAAATCATGCTATTGGTCGGATATGGTAATCACGAGACCTCAGTCATAAAATACCAAGAAACCGATGTATTACGCCGCTTTGTGGATCTATTCAATTACAAAACAGGTTCACAACTTCAAATCGGAGGTTATGGCGGTTGGGTAATAATTAAGCTAGGTACTAACTCATCTATTTTTGTCAAGATTAAATATTTCCATGGGTCCGGAGGTGGTGGAGTGGTAACACGCGGTGAAATAAACCTCACCCGAGCCTTGCAGTTTTACGAAAATTTCGACATTTTGATTACCGGACACATTCATGAGAACAAAGCAACCGAGGTAGTAAGAGATACTTTAGCATCCATTGCAGGCAGCTATCAACAAATCCTTAGACCTATTCATTTGATGATTTGCGGCACATACAAAGAAGAATATGGCGATGGCTCAGGCGGTTGGCACATTGAAAGAGGCGCACCGCCTAAACCAATTGGCGGCCGCATTATAACTTTAGAAAACGTCAGAAGCCAAAAAGGCAAAAAATCTACAATTACAAAGCACATTGATTCTATGAAGTTTCCTGGAAATTTGTAACTTCACCCCGTTGTTGTATATGAGCGCGTCGGGTGGGTGAAAGCATCAGGCGCGCTTCATAGCAAAGCATTGGTTTTAGCAGGAAAGGCATCCAAACGAGGATGCCTTTTTTGCGTTCATACAAGTCAAATAAACCACACCACAAAAAATATTTTCACTTTTTTTCATAAAATATTTGCAACTATAAATATTTATAGTAATTTAGCACTCGTAAACCACTTAATAACAACAACATGATTAACGCAAACACCATGTGGAACGAGCTCAAAGAGCTATCAATCTACACACAAGAAACAATGGAGCAACTGCCGTCAATAGACCAAGTAAAGCCGCTCATTGACTCAGCGAGCTACCTAATTCGCCAAGTCGAAATTTGCGACAACGCGCTAAGTAAAATCAACGCTTTGCCGTTATCATTTCGCGAGTACATGAAAGACGAGGTGCGCGATTGGCAGCGCCAAAAAACGCAGTATCTTAGAAGTTTAAACAAAGTAATCGTGCAGCTATGAGCCGCAAGCAAGAGGAAAAATACAAGGTTACTTTTTACACCGCCTTGTTCATGATCACTTTAATATTAATCACTTTAATCTATTCAATATGCAACAACTAAACCAAGACCAAAAAGACCTTATCGGAGGCGCAATTGTATTCATTGCCGGCGCGATATTCCTGTGCTGCTTAATAGCTACCAACACGCGCCCTGTAATTGATGCAAATAGCATTGATTACCAAACCTATCAAGAAGTAAGCTACGAGCTCAAGGGAGATTGGGCAAAGTACGCCGAAGGAGTTTATAACCGTAAATACAATGGACAATGAAAGCAAGTGAATTAAGAATCGGGAATTACATTGAAAATACAGATGGTCAAATGGCATCTTACATGGTAGTAAATGCTGATGTCATAAAACAAAATGAACATACAATGTATGCAAGTTTGGAACCCATCCCATTAACCGAAGAATGGTTGATTAAGTTTGGGTTTATTAAACATGGCAAATATGGCTATTTTTATTTAGACAACTTTATCATTGATAAAAATAAACTTGGTAAATTTTTTATGTGTGATATTGACATCCATGT
>JACCDP011498520.1_pt1 | contig 29253 bp, 28 predicted proteins | sample 7445841 | NCBI WGS metagenome assembly JACCDP01 (sample SAMN15323441, study PRJNA562643) | freshwater metagenome | isolation source: river surface water | place: USA:Blue River Watershed | collected 2017-08-17 | reverse complement strand
TGATTTCTTTGAATTGCAATTGCTTCAATCACCTTGCCCATTTTTCCGTATCCAATCAATGCAATTTTCATAGTGCAAACCTACTGCAATTATACTAAACTCGTAATAGTTGAGAGTTGTGATTCTTCGGTTTTTGCAAATTTTACAAATAGTTTTTTTCTTAACCTCAATAATCTCAATTTTGTATTGTGAAAGGAAAATTCATTTTTATTTTATCCATTGCGATTTTCTTGGGTATTGTTTCGTTTGCATTTGCTCAACAATGGAAATCAACCAATAACAACAACACTAAATTAGTAATAGCTTCCAATACTTCCGAGGAAGTTATTGATTCCTTAATCGATATCAAATTAGGTATTCGATTGTTGCCAAGTTTTACTTGGTGGGCAAATCGAATGAATGTGAATCTAAACCGAAAAATTGTATTGTCCGTAAAACCTAAAACGAATGCATGGAATTTATTGAAATTACTGAAAAACTATAAAATAACTAATTTCGATTGGGTGCTTCAATCCAGTAAATCCATGGAAGATGTAGTGGACGATATTATTCACGACTATTCGAGTAACACAACCAACCCAAAGTGGAATAATGAGGGCTTAAAAAAATGGTTTTTAACGGATTCAGTCTATGAAAATTACGGACTTAACTTTTCAACCGCGCATTGTTTATTTATTGCAAATACCTACAATTTAAATGTCAGTTACTCCCCACGTCAATTCTTAGATCGCATGTACAACGAATCCTTTGAGAAATTTTGGGATTCTCATCGAAAAAATGCGGCCGAAAGTAAAGGTTGTTCCATAAAAGATGTTGTGATTTTAGCATCTATTGTTACAAAAGAAAGCAATGTGGTTAATGAATTTGGTAAAATTGCCTCCGTATATAAAAGAAGATATCACAAGCGAATGTTACTCCAAGCGGATCCTACAGTAGTATTCGCTCGCGGTAGGTCGGGAAGGGTGTTGCTTAGTGATACCAAAATCAATTCACCGTACAATACATACATACATTTGGGATTGCCTCCAGGTCCACTGTGTATACCAGACCCCAAGGCTATTGATTCCGTGTTGTTTGGTTGGGAATATAAGTTTCTGTATTTCTGCGCAAGACCAGATAATTCAGGTACACACAATTTTGCCGAGACATTAGATGAGCATAACCAAAATGCTAAAAAGTATCATCAATGGCTGAATGCCAGAAAACTGTGATTCTAGCTACATAGATTTGTACAATTCCTGTGGATTTTCACAATTCTCAGATTAATAGTGGTCTGAGTTATTTAGTTACTAAAATCCTCAGCGTTGTTGATATGTTATTTTCGACAGTCTGTACGTAGTATAAACCCGATTTTAGGTTACTAACATTTATAGAATTAACAGGAGTTGAATATTCTAATACGTTTGAACCTGAAATATCGAAAACATTTACTACATCGGCCATTTTTGAAAGATGCAGGATATCTGAACAAGGGTTTGGGTAGCCAATTAGCGGTTGCGTATTTATGTATTTTAAATTATTACTTGCAGCTGGATTGATGGTAATTTTATTGGTAACAACTTGATCACCGTTATCGGAATTATTTTTATTCGAAATAACTGAAACTCCGTAAATAGTTGCTACCCCTTGATCCATAGTAGGCGCCGTCCATTCGTAAGTCCAATTACCTGTACTACTACCGCTTGTATGTCCTGCAATGTTACGTGACGATGTATAAACAGCAGCTCCTGCGGAAGGGTTAGAAATTGATCCTATATTGGAATTGCTTGAATTCAAAATAGTACTTTGGAAACCCATTCTTGTCGATGTTCCACTGGCCTTTATGGATACAATGTATTGATTTCCAGGTATATACTCGGTGACTTTAGTAGAAGTTGATTTATCCAACAACTCAATAGTCAATTGACCATTTAAATTGGAACCACCACCATGACAGGATGCGCATGTTCCAGAACTTCCGGGAGCACCCGTTCTATCTTCGCTTCCCCTGCCACTGCTGGATGCATTTGTTACGATAAAAGTAACAGTACCTAAGAGAATTACAAACGATTGAGTAAGTGATTTTTTTACCATATTTCTTCTAGAAACAAAGTTAAATCAAAAATTGATTTGGAATTTATCAAAATATCAAACAAAAGTCCCTTTAACAATGTTGGATTTATTAAATTTGCGCACGAACATGAGTACACCAGAGTCTTATATCCCAATTTTATTACAAATGGGCGTTGCCGTTGGATTTGTAGTGTTGACCTTGAGCTTGTCTCATTTGCTGGGTCCAACACGCAAAACAGCAAGAAAAGAAGATAATTTCGAGTGCGGTATTGAAATTAAAGGAGATGCGCGATTTCCTGTTTCTGTAAAGTACTTTCTATCGGCCATATTATTCGTATTGTTTGACGTGGAAGTGATTTTTTTCTATCCTTACGCAGTGAATTTTAAATCAATGGGTTGGGATGGATTTATGGCTGTTTTGGCATTTGTATCAATCTTTTTAATGGGCTTCCTATATGTTTGGAAACGGGGTGCCTTGGAGTGGGAAAAATAAATAATAACAACAAGTATGGTAAAAATTGGAGATGCACCTGAGGGTATTGAAGGACAAGGCTTTTTCGCCACATCCTTAGACAAAGCCATTGGATTAGCTAGAGCAAACTCGCTTTGGCCCTTGCCATTTGCAACCTCTTGCTGCGGAATAGAATTTATGGCCACCATGGGTGCCAATTACGATTTAGCACGTTTTGGTTCGGAACGATTAGCGTTTACTCCTAGGCAAACGGATTTGTTAATGGTAATGGGTACCATCGCGAAAAAAATGGCCCCAGTATTAAAACAGGTTTACGATCAAATGGCCGAACCAAAATGGGTTTTGTCGGTAGGTGCTTGCGCTTGTAGTGGTGGTATCTTCGATACATATTCTGTTTTGCAGGGAATAGATAGAATCATTCCCGTTGATGTATATGTTCCCGGTTGCCCACCAAGACCCGAACAAATCATTGATGGATTAATGAGAATTCAAGATTTGGCCAAAAATGAAAGTCTTCGCAGAAGAAATAGCGACGAATACATGAAAATGCTTGAGAGTTACAACATTGAAACTACTGAAAAATAATGGCGGTTCATTCAAACAATGATTCAATAATTCACGCAGTTTCAACCGCTGCAGAGTCCCAAACCATGGCTTCCATTGATAGTTATGGAATGTTAAATATAACCGTAAGCGCTGATGATATTATTTCGGTAGTTAAAGAACTGAAAGAAAATCAAGGCTTTATCTTCTTGACGGATTTGTGTGCTGCGCATTATCCAGAAAGAAAAAATACGGAATTCGAAGTTGTATACCATTTGCATAACTTGGTGACTAATCACCGGGTTCGACTTCGAGTTCAATTGTCAGAACAAAAGGTATCGGTTCCAAGTTTGGTGGAATTATATCCCGGCGCTAATTGGATGGAACGAGAAACATTTGATTTTTATGGAGTGAATTTTGAAGGACATCCTAATTTGAAAAGAATTTTAAATATGGACGACATGGATTATCATCCTTTGAGAAAGCAATATGCTTTAGAAGATGAGACCCGTGACGATAAAAACAATACATTTTTTGGACGATGAGCGAGATTACTTTTAACAAACAAGGACAGATGGTTAGTAGAGACACCATTGACGGTGATATAGCTACGTTAAACCTTGGTCCAACACATCCCGCAACCCATGGAATCTTTCAAAACGTATTGAAAGTTGATGGAGAGAGAATAATCGAGGCAGAACAAACCGTTGGCTACATTCACCGCGCTTTCGAAAAATTAGCCGAGAGAAGACCATACAATCAGATTACTCCAATTACGGATCGATTGAATTATTGTTCATCCCCCATAAATAATATTGGCTGGCATTTAACCGTAGAAAAGTTAGCAGGTATTGAGGTGCCGAAGCGAGTGGATTATATGCGCGTAATAATCATGGAATTGGCTCGAATTGCAGATCATTTGGTTTGTAATTCAGTTATTGGAGTAGATACCGGTGCCTTAACGGGATTTACCTACATGTTCCAAGAAAGGGAGAAAATCTATGAACTATTTGAAGAGGTTTGTGGAGCTCGTCTAACAACGAATATTGGTAGAATAGGAGGTTTTGAACGTGATTTTTCACCCACGTTTCATGCTAAATTGAATAAATTTCTAGCAGAATTTTCCAAAAACTTCGAGGAGTTCGATAAGTTACTCACCCGAAATAGGATTTTCATGGATAGGGTTATCGGTGCGGGTCCAATTTCACCCGAAAGGGCATTGGCTTATTCGTTTGCAGGTCCAAATTTAAGAGCTGCAGGAGTGGATTATGACGTTCGTGTGATGAATCCATATTGCAGTTATGACGATTTTGATTTTATCGTACCCATCGGAAAAGATGGTGATACCTACGACCGCTACATGGTTAGGCAGGAAGAAATCAGACAGAGTGTTCATATCATTAAGCAAGCATTAGCAAAAATGCCAGCGGGGGATTTTCATGCCAACGTACCAGACTTTTATCTACCTCCTAAGGAAGAGGTTTACAGAAGCATGGAGTCGCTCATATACCATTTTAAAATAGTAATGGGTGAGACTGCAATTCCAAAAGGGGAAGTGTATTTCTCCGTGGAAGGTGGAAACGGTGAATTGGGGTATTATTTGGTAAGCGATGGTGGTAGAACCCCATACAGATTGCACTTCCGTAGACCATGTTTTATATACTATCAAGCGTATCCAGAAATGATCAAAGATTCAGTGCTCAGTGATGCTATTTTGACCATGAGTTCTATGAATGTGATTGCGGGTGAATTAGATGCATAAACAATGACAGAAAATCAAGAAATTCAATTTCCAGAGCATTTACTTACCGAAGTAGGTAGAATAATGGCTCAATTTCCTGAAGGAAAGCAAAAAAGTGCTTTGATTAGGGTGCTACATTTGGCGCAAGCTCATTTTGGATATCTGTCTACCCCGGTAATGGATTATGTGGCCAGATTGCTGCATATACTTCCCATTGAGGTTTATGAGGTGGCAACTTTTTACAGCATGTACGATACTAAGCCTGTTGGAAAAGTGAAATTGGAAGTATGCAGAACAGGGCCTTGCATGATTGAAGGAGCTGAAAAATTAGTTTCCTACATTGAAAATAAATTAGGAATAAAAGACGGTGAAACCACATCGGATGGAATATTCACACTAAAAACTGTTGAGTGCCTAGGTGCTTGTGGATACGCTCCCATGTTACAAGCGGGCGAGAAGTTTCACGAGCATTTAACAGAAGAAAAGGTTGACGAGTTAATTGAAATGTACCGCAACAAACCAGTTGCAAATTATATGGGATTGGACAACAATGGCTAGAAAATTATTGCTTGAACATGCTCACGTCGAGGGGATTAACACCTACGATGTGTACCGTAAAAACGGGGGATATAAATCCGTTGAAAAGGCACTGAAATCAATGTCGCCAGAAGATGTAGTGGAAGAAGTTAAAAAATCAGGGCTGCGCGGAAGAGGTGGAGCTGGTTTCCCTACAGGCATGAAATGGAGTTTCATTGCAAAACCCGAAGGTGTACCTCGCCATTTATTGTGCAATGCCGATGAATCTGAACCAGGTACATTCAAAGACAGGTATTTAATGGAAAAAATCCCGCATTTGCTAATTGAAGGAATGATTGTGTCTTCGTATGCATTGGGGTGCAACTCATCGTACATTTATATCCGTGGCGAATATATGTATGTGTTGCAAATTCTTGAAAAAGCAATTGCAGAGGCTTACGCAAATGGGTGGTTAGGTAAGAATATTCAAGGATCAGGGTACGATTTGGATTTGTACGTAAGTCCAGGCGCAGGGGCATATATATGCGGTGAAGAAACAGCACTTATTGAAAGTTTGGAAGGTAAACGTGGAAATCCACGAATGAAACCGCCATTTCCCGCTGTTCAAGGTTTATGGGCAAGACCCACTGTGGTTAATAACGTAGAAACCATCGCTGCCGTAGTTCCAATAGTGAACGATGGTGGGGATGCTTATGCAGCCATAGGCATTGGAAAAAGCACAGGTACCAAATTAATTTCAGCTTCAGGGAATATAAACAAACCTGGCGTATATGAAATTGAATTAGGAGTATCGGTGGAAGAATTTATTTATAGCGATCAATATTGCGGTGGAATTAAAAATGGTAAGCGAATCAAAGCCTGTGTACCAGGAGGTTCTTCCGTTCCAATATTACCACATTTTCTAATTACCAAAACAGCCGCCGGAGAGTCACGATTGATGACGTATGAAAGTTTGGCCGATGGTGGATTTGCAACGGGTAGTATGTTAGGTTCTGGAGGTTTTATTGTGTACGACGAAGACCAGTGTATAGTTAGAAACACGTGGAATTTTTCTAGATTCTATCACCACGAAAGCTGCGGTCAATGTTCACCGTGTAGAGAAGGCACAGGTTGGATGGAAAAAGTATTGCATCGATTGGAATACGGACACGGTAAAATGCAGGACATTGATTTGTTGTGGGATATCCAAAGACAAATTGAAGGAAATACCATTTGTCCACTTGGCGATGCTGCGGCATGGCCTGTGGCAGCAGCCATCAGACATTTTAGAGAAGAGTTTGAATGGCACGTAAACGAGCCAAAGCGTTGTTTAGAATCCAATTACGGTTTGGTGAAAGAAAAAACTTTTGAACCCGTTAATGCATAATTCGTATGTCAGAAGCTACACAGAAATTTAAAGTTACCATAGACGGACATACCCTTGAAGTAGATCCGGGTACAACCATATTAAATGCAGCAAGATTGTTGGGTGGAGATTCCGTTCCTCCAGCAATGTGCTATTATTCAAGTCTAAAAGGAAGCGGTGGAAAATGCAGAACCTGTTTGGTGGAGGTGTCAAAGGGATCTGAGAAAGATCCTCGACCCATGCCTAAATTGATTGCTAGTTGTTCTACCACCGTAATGGACGGTATGGAAATCAAAAACAAGTCCAGCCAGCGAGTTATGGATGCACGTGCTGGGGTTGTGGAAATGCTACTCATCAACCATCCGTTGGATTGTCCAATTTGTGATCAGGCTGGGGAATGCCACTTGCAAGATTTAGCCTACGAACACGGCAAATCCAATATGCGGTATGAATTCGAACGTAGGACTTTTGAAAAAGTAGATATCGGCGAATATATTAAACTGCATATGACACGTTGCATTTTATGCTATCGTTGTGTGTACACCGCCAATCAACTTACCAACGAAAGAGAACACGGGGTGCTGAAGCGGGGCGATGCAGCCGAAATTGGAACGTACATAGAAAATAATCTAACCAATGATTTTATTGGTAACGTGATTGATGTATGTCCTGTGGGTGCGTTAACCGATAAAACATTTAGGTTCCGCTCTCGGGTATGGTATACCAAACCCATGGATGTGCACAGAGATTGTCCAACGTGTTCAGGTAAAGCAGTGGCTTGGATGATTGGAGATGAAGTAGCTAGAATTACGGCTAGAAAAGATCAATACGGTGAGGTTAAAGATTTTATCTGCAACGATTGTCGATTCCATAAAAAAGAGAAATCCGATTGGACTGTTGAGGGTCCCAGACACATCGATCGTACCTCTGTTATTTCCGCTAATCATTATGAGTCGGAAATTCCACAACATACCCCACTTTTAAATAAAGCTTAATTATGGATTACGCATTGATCATAGAGAAATTGATATTGATAGTAGTAATCCTTGCGGTTACCTTGGTTATCGCTTTATACTTAACGTTTGGTGAGCGAAAAATTGCAGCCTATTTCCAAGATCGATTGGGTCCAAATAGGGTTGGTCCTTTGGGTTTATTGCAGCCTTTTGCAGACGGCGGAAAATTATTGTTTAAAGAAGAAATAATTCCAAAAACCGCTGAAAAGTGGCTTTTTATAATCGGTCCAGCAACCGCAATGGTTGTCGCCACTATTACCAGTGCCGTTATTCCATGGGGAACATCCATTGAAGTGTTTGGCAGAAATGTTAGCTTACAAGTAGCTGATGTAGACATAGGGGTTCTTTACGTAATGGGAATCGTAAGTATTGGAGTGTATGGTATAATGATTGGCGGTTGGGCTTCCAATAATAAATATTCATTGTACGGCGCAATTCGAGCTAGCGCACAAATGATTAGTTACGAATTAAGCATGGGCTTGGCTTTGATTGCGGTGGTAATGATGACCGGAACCTTAAGCCTGAAAGAAATGGTAGAGCAACAACATGGATTCAATTGGAATATTTGGTATCAACCTTTAGGGTTTTTGTTGTTCTTTGTTTGTGCCTTAGCCGAATGCAACCGTGCACCTTTTGACCTTGCTGAATGTGAGACAGAATTAATAGGAGGTTACCACGCCGAATATTCATCCATGAAACTTGGATTCTATTTGTTTGCAGAATACATCAATATGTTTGTTTCTAGCGCAGTTATGGCTAGTGTTTATTTAGGTGGATACAATTTCCCGGGCATGGATGCCATCGCAAACCCAACGGTACTTTCCTTGGTACAAGTAGGGGTGATGTTTGCAAAGATTTTCTTCTTTGTTTTTGTATTCATGTGGATTCGTTGGACACTTCCTAGATTCCGTTACGATCAATTGATGCGATTGGGTTGGAAGTCTTTAATTCCGCTAGCAATTGTGAACATGCTGGTTACTGGAGCCGTTATGCTGCTAAACCAATAATAGAAGAATTTAGTACATTAGGCACTAGGAAATGTGCCACATTAAACAATGTGTTAGGGCTTAAAGTGCTCTAACACATTTTCCATTTTTATACCTCTTGACCCTTTAATGAAAACGTAATTCGCTTGAATTGGATGGGTGTCCAACCACGCCAAAAGGCTATTCGTATCTGTAAATCGACAAGGAAAAGTTGAACAATATTTATAAAATTCTTCACCCACCAAGAAACTGCAATCCATAATATTTAACTCTTGCAATAACGCTAATAATTGTAAATGTTCGCTTTCGCTGTGGGCACCTAATTCCAACATATCTCCCAACAAATAGACTTTGGTTCCAGGAAGTGTGTGGAAAGACCGTATTGCAGCCTCCATGCTACTGGGGTTTGCGTTGTAAGCATCCAAGAAAATTTGCGTTTCACCTACAGTTCTCCATTCGCTTCTGTTGTTTTTGGGTGAATATTGTTGCATGGCCACCAAGCAATCGTCCTGACTTATTCCAAAATACTGACCGATAGCCAAACCAAATAAAATATTGTAGGCATTGTATGAACCGGCAATCGAAAATTCAACGGTATTGGCACTTTCGTTGGATGAATTAAATTCAAGTACTAAGGACGGCATCTCTGCATGAATTTTAGCCTCATGGACCTTTATAAAATCGTTTAAACTTGCATTGGAATCCTTGTGTTTCAAGGTAACACCGTATTTTTTCTGAATTCTTTTGGACATGGAATTAATCCAAGGATCATCCAGGTTTACCACAGCCGTACCCGCGCATTCAATCAATCGAAGGAAAACTTCACTTTCCTCTTTAGCCACTGCTTCAATATCGCCGAAACCCTCTAAATGTTCTTTACCAATATTCGTAATTACTCCAATTTCAGGTGTTACCAAACTGCATAAAGTCTTCATTTCTCCAGGATGATTGGTACCCATTTCAATAACCGCATATTGATGGTAGGAACGAATTCCAAGCAGGGTGATAGGTACACCTACATGATTGTTGTAATTGCCTGCGGTTACATGGGTGGCCCCTTGGGAATTTAAGACGGCATAAACCAACTCTTTGGTGGTTGTTTTACCATTACTGCCACCTATGATTACAATTTTAGCAGGCATAATCGATGCATGCCATTTTGCTAGTTCTTGAAAAGTAATTAATGGATTATCCGAATGAAAATACCCAGTTTTCCCGCGTAAATCTTCACGATTGGTCACTACAACCGCAGCCCCTTTATTTAATGCATCTTCAGCAAAAAGATTCGCATCATACTTTTCGCCCACCAAGCAGAAAAATAAATCGCCTTTGGTTACATTTCTTGTATCTGTAGAATACCCATATTCGTTCTTTTCAAACAAATTGTATAATTCTTGAATGCTATTCATCGATTTGGTAAAATTACAATAATTCAAGTGGCTCATGAAAAAAATACCAAATCAACCAAATTATTTCAAATTTCGAAAAATAGTAAGATAATTTGAGTAAATTCGGAATATTATCATGGCCTTTCAACCCACTTTAATGCACAAAAATATAATCTATCTAATTTGGCTACTTATTTTTGTGGTGTTTTTTAACCCTATTTTTGGAGAATCAACCGCAGATACATCACGCATTCAATACCGTGTTAAAACCTCTGCAGTTCCAATTTATATTGATAATTTTAGCATTGAACAACCCTTTATGGGAGGTTTAAATGCACCTCAGTTTTGTCATTTGGATTTAAATCAGGATGGACAATTGGATTTAATTGTTTTTGATCGGTATGATTCTAAGTTGTTCCCTTACCTCCGAATTAAAGATGATCAATTCAAATATTATCCGGAATACGAATCATTTTTACCCCAAGGAAATTACTTTTATAAGTCGGCAGATCTAAACTCTGATGGTAAATTGGATATATTCACGGCAACGCCTACAGGAGGATTAAGAATATTCAAGCAACTTGCTCCAAGTCCAAACGGTATACTTAAGTTCAAGGATTTGGGGGATCTTTTTTACAGAAACCAGTACAGTGAGGGCGATAATTTACCTCTTTACAATATCATAAGTTTTCCTATTCTTGATTTACCTGATATTAAAGACATGGATGGAGACGGTGATTTGGATTTGCTTACTTATGATGCAGGAAATTTTACGTATAGGCAATTTCGTGACGTTCGGTCGGAATTTGGCTGGTCTACCGATACGTTTGAATTTCAAATTATGGATGTTTGTTTTGGTTATTTTAATGAAGGTGTAAATAATTCTATACTTTTAGGGGAATGTCCCCCGTTTAAATTGAAGTTGCAGCCTAGACATGCAAATGGAAGTGCTTGTTTTACGTTTGACGAAGATTCGGATGGCGATGTTGAATTGGTAATATCCAACATAGGTTTTTCTAATTTTACCAAGCTTACAAATGGTAAAAAAGATAGAAAAACTGAGTTTGATACCATGATTGCATATGATACGATGTTCCCCAAAAATACAAAATTAGCCAATGGTTTTATTTTCCCTGCGGGCTTTACAGTAGATGCAAGTGGAGATGGATTGCCCGATTTAATAGTGGCTCCCAATGGTGTTCCAGATGGAAAGGAAACCCAGCAGGTATGGTATTATAAGAACAAAGGAACATTAGGTAAAACGGAATTCGAATTTCAACGAACCAACTTTTTAATGGATAAATCTTTGGATTTTGGAGGAAAGTCTGCTCCTGTATTTGTGGATATAGATTCTGACGGTGATAAAGATTTGATTGTGGCAAACAATGGAGATTATGCCACTACCAAAGGGTTGCGAGATAAGCTTACATTATTTTTAAACAAAGGGAAAAGTGATTCTGCGGTTTTTGTCTTGGAAGATCAAGATTACTTGAAGATTTCTGAAAAAATTGATTCATTATTCCAGCATACCATTCCAAGTGTGGGGGATATTGATAACGATGGAGATCTCGACTTACTTCTTGGCGTTCGTTCTGGGCAAGTAGTTTTTTTTGAGAATATTGCCGGCGTAAACAAACCCGTAAATTGGGTTTTTAAATCGGAGAATATCATTCCTAAATCGGGGATTTTAGGAGAAAGCGGAGCCGCTCCCTGTGTTTATGATTTTAATTCCGATGGTAAAAATGACTTGTTGGTTGGATTTTACAATGGAAAAGTAGTCGCCTTTGAACAGAATACAGCTGGGGCCTTTTCCAGAATCCATAGCAGCGCCTTTGGAGTGAAAGCCAACGAATATCGTTTTGATATCAATCCCATTGGGTATGTAAATTTTGGGAATGCAGTTCCTCGTATTTCGGATTTAAATAACGATGGAAAAGTTGAATTAATTGTTGGAACCGCCCACGGTACGCCAATATTGTATAGAATCGCGGGTCATTCGGTTACAGATTCTTTGGCGGGAGATACCCAATGGTTTAAATCTTACACGGCTACAGGCGATTCAATAACAGGTAAATTAGGGTATTTGCTTACACCCGATTTGGCGGATTTAGACGGAGATACTATACCAGAATTCATGGCCGGATTAGGCAGGGGAGGGTTGGTATGGGCAAGTTCATTGAAATCAACCAAACAAAAGTTGGATAGGTCCGAACTTTTGAGAGAATTTGCTCAAATAAAATTAATTCCGAATCCAGCACAGTCCAATGTTTTCGTTGAAGTTCCCGCAAATTATCCAATGAATAGAATTGAAATTGCGGATATTACCGGTAAAAAAATCAAAGAATCAGTGCTAAATGCAGGAGAAATAGGGGTTGGATTTAGCATAATTGATTTACCCAATGGAGTATATGCCGTTAGTGCATGGAATAATTATAAAATGGTTGGAGTAAGTAAATTAATTCTTGTTAAATAATTAACAAGGAAGAATATATTAACCAGTTATTTCCGTTAAACTACCCTCTGCAATCTTTAATTTTTGCTTGCAAAATGCATATTCATCCAATCGGTTGGATGCTACTATAATTAATCTATTCTCGGTATATTTTTGGATTAATTCTTCGTACAGTTGGATTCCTTTATCATCTAAATTGGTCAGTGGTTCATCCAAAAAAAGCACCGAAGATTGAGTAAAAAAACCTGTAGCTAATTTAACCCGTTGTTTCATACCACTTGAAAAAGTAGCCAGGGTTTTCTTTAATGTACTTTTAGTGAAGTTGCACAGTTCCAACAACTGTTCTTTCGAAAAACCTTCTGAAAAACCTCGCAAAGAATCGTGAAATTCGTACCATTCGCCCAAAGATAATTCTTCCGGTAATTCTAAACTGGGAGAAATTAAAATGGATTCTCGGATGATTGATGCCGCATTTAATTTTTGATTTAAATCGTTCAGCCAAAAAATATTTCCTTCGGTGGGAGATACCTGCCCTAACAGTATTAATCCCAATGTACTTTTCCCACTACCGTTGGAACCTAACAAAGCTACGCTGTTCGAACTCCCAGTGCTTGGAACATCAAAGGTGTAATTTATACCTCGGTATAACCATTGTCTGTGAAAGCTCTTTCCGCAGTTTTCAACGACAATCTTCATGATTACTTACTGGCATATCCTTTCATGATTCCTCGATCCGATTCTTTCATAAAGGATAGAATTTCATCTCGCTCGGTGGTTGGAATAAACTCCGTTTCAATGATTTTTATCGCTTTTGTTGCATTAAAACCTTTTACAAACAATACCCGGTAGATATCTTGTATTTCGGTGATTTTATCCGTTGAGAACCCTCTTCTTCTCAAGCCCACCGAGTTTACTCCTTCATAACTTAATGGCTCTCTAGCGGCTTTGGTATAGGGAGGAACATCTTTTCTAACCAAAGAACCGCCACCCACCATAGCGTGCTTACCAATTTTAACAAATTGATGGACCAAAGCAGAGCCTCCTAAAATTGCAGATTCTCCAATGTGTACATGACCTGCAACCTGTACACTGTTGGCCAAAATACAATTGTTTTCTACCACACAATCATGGGCTAGGTGCACGTAAGCCATCAATAATACATGGCTGCCTACTTTGGTATATCCCAAAGCTTTGGTACCTTTATTGATGGTGACAAATTCGCGAATGGTAGTATTGTCACCAATAATTGTGTGCGTTTCTTCGCCTTCAAACTTTAAATCTTGAGGAATCGCACCAATGGAAGCTCCCGGAAATATTTTACATTGTTTTCCAATTCGGGTTCCTTTAAAAATAACCGCCCCAGACATTACATGAGTGCCTTCACCTATCTCAACATCGGCGTGTATAGTAACAAAAGGATCAATAACTACATTGTCTGCAATTTTTGCAGTTGGATGGACATAAGCAAGAGGTTGAATCATGTTAGTTCCTGAATTGAATTATGCAAGTTTAACGATTTGTGCCATCATTTCTGCTTCGCACACCAATTTTTCACCTACCCAAGCTCTTCCGCGCATAACGCAAAGTCCACGCCGAACAGGTTCAATTAATTCAAGCTTCATGATCAACGTATCCCCGGGAACTACTTTGTCTTTGAATTTTGCATTGTCGATTTTCAAAAAATAGGTTCCATAATTTTCGGGATCCTCCACCGTACTTAAAATTAATATTCCTCCGGCTTGTGCCATAGCTTCCAGCTGAAGAACACCGGGCATGATAGGATCACCAGGGAAATGGCCACTAAAAAACGGTTGGTCGTAGGTAATATTCTTTATACCAACCACAGATTTTTCATCTTTGCTCAGGATTTTATCAACCAATAAAAATGGATGTGCATGAGGCAACATCTTTATTATTTCTTTGGTGGTATATAACGGCTTTTCATTGGGGTTATAGTAGGGAATTCCTTCTTGTTTTCTGCGAAGTTCTTTTTTCATTACTTGTTTGATTTTCTTCGCAAATGCCACATTACTGGCATGGCCTGGTCTAGCAGCCATGATTTGTCCCTTTAATGGCATTCCGCAGAGCGCCAAATCGCCAACCATATCCAATAGCTTATGCCTTGCCGGTTCATTCTGATACCTTAAATCCAACGTATTTAAGATACCGCTGTTGGTTACTTCTACCTTGGGTTTATTGAATATTTCAGCGAGACGATCCAATTCGTGCTGCTTTACTTCACGATCCACCACCACAATCGCATTATTCAAATCTCCACCTTTGATTAAATTATTATTTAACAGAAATTCAAGTTCATGTAAAAAACAAAAAGTTCTACACGGAGCGATTTCCGATTTGAAATCCGTAAGATTGGTTAAGCCAGCGTGTTGACTCCCGAGAACAGGCGAATTGTAGTCTACCATAACCGTTATGCGGTATTCATTCACAGGCATAGCTATTATTTCTACGTTATTTGCTTCATCGGTGTAATGAATATTGTATGGAATTTCGAAGTACTCGCGGTCTGCTTCTAGTTCAATAACTCCACATTTTTCTATGGCCTGTACGAAGGGTAAAGAACTGCCATCCATAATGGGCATTTCAGGACCATCAATTTCAATCAATGCATTATCTACTTCCATTCCAACCAAAGCAGCTAATACATGCTCAACGGTGGAAACGCTAGCACCGTTTTTTTCTAACGTTGTACCCCGAGAGGTATCGGTAACTAAATCGCAATCGGCCTCAATAATAGGTTGTTCCGGTAAATCAATTCTTTTGAATTTATAACCGTGATTTTCGATGGCTGGATTTATGCGTAATACAACGTTGGCTCCAGTGTGTAAGCCCACACCGGATAGCTCGATTACGGATTGTAAGGTGGTTTGCTTGGGATTCAAATTATTCATTACTGCTGTACTTTTTTAATCGTTCAATTTCATTTTTTAATTGGCGTACTTCTTTTAATAACTCGGGAATTCGTCTGCTGCCTGCAACGCCTTTTAAAAAATCTCTAACGTTGGTTGCAGGTGTGCCGGTTAATTGCTGGTTAGGTTCATGGATGTTGCCGGTTATTCCAGCTTGTCCACCCGCTGATGTATAGGCTGCAATCTGTAAATGACCACCAATGCCCACTTGCCCACCAAATTGAGAATGCCCGCCAATTTTGGTTGAACCCGCGATTCCAGTTTGAGATGCAATAACGGTGTGCTCACCAATTTCTACGTTGTGTGCAATTTGTACCAAATTATCCAATTTGGTTCCTACCTTGATGATTGTACTTCCCAAAGTAGCCCGGTCTATGCTGCAATTCGAACCAATTTCAACATCATCTTCAACGATAACATTACCAATTTGAGGTATTTTTAAGTATGTACCATTGGCAGGCGCGAATCCAAAACCATCACTTCCAATGACAGTACCCGCATGAATGATTACCCGATTTCCTACATTGCACCCCGCATATATACTCACATTAGGATATAAAATGCAGTTTTCTCCAATGATACTTCCTTTGCCAATATAAACACCTGGATAAATTACACTTCCGGATCCGATTTTGGCACCCTCATCGATATAAGCATTTCTTCCTACATATGCTGCTTCACACGTTGCATTCGGGTGAATAAAACTTCCTATTTCCAACCCCGTTGTGTGGATGTTTGGGTTAAAAAAATTAGTGAGAATCAAACAAAATGCGAAATAGGGATTTTCGTGGTAAACTAATTCTGCCGTAATGGATTTCTTGGGTTCAAAATTCTTGGGTACAATAATTATTCCACAATTTGATGTATATACTTGCGCCTCATATTTGGGATTCGATAAAAAACCAAGCGAAAGCGAATCACCCTCACTCAACGTTGAAGCCTTTGAAATTGCGAAATCAAATTGATTTCCCCGGTACTCCGATCCTGTAACTTGAAGGATTTTTTGTAGGGTTATCGACATTATACCTGCAAAATAAATTGTTTTCTGTCCACCCACGACAATTTCTTGCATGAATTTATGTGTAGAAGGTAATTTTTATCCCTTTCCTACCAAAAATTCAATTTTTCTCTCTATTTTGCTCGAAAATCCATTAATACCTAAGATAAATGAGTATTGCGAATGAAATGACTAATTCGGACCAAGTTCAAAAGTCCGGACACCCCAAAGGTCTTTATGTATTGTTTATTACTGAAATGTGGGAACGCTTTAGCTACTACGGTATGCGTGCGTTGTTTTCACTTTTCATGCTGAAAGCACTTCTATTTGATAAGGCGTTAAGCGCAGAAGTTTATGGAAGTTATACCGGTTTAGTTTATTTAACACCTCTTATCGGGGGGTATATGGCCGATAGATATTGGGGAAATAGAAAGAGTATTATTGTGGGTGGTGTGTTGATGGCCATTGGCCAGTTCTTGATGTTCTTGGCCGGTACCTATTATCAACAAAATACTTTAGCCGTAACCCTAATGTTAGCTGGTTTGCTGTTTCTTATTGTAGGAAACGGATTCTTCAAACCTAACATTAGCACTATGGTTGGACAATTGTATCCCGAAGGCGACAAACGTGTTGACTCTGCATTTACCATTTTTTATATGGGTATCAACCTAGGTGCTTTCATTGCACCCATTGTTTGCGGTTATTTGGGTGAGACAGACGATCCAGGAGATTTCCGTTGGGGATTCTTAGCAGCTTGCGTAGGAATGATCATTTCCTTAATTCTTTTCATTTCCTTAAAGAATAAATACATCGTAACTCCAGAGGGCAAGCAAATTGGTGAAAAACCCAATCAGACTCGAGAGGCCAATACCGAAGTAGCAGAACAGCCCGTGAGAATGTCTTCCGTTGTAACTTGGATTGGTGTTTTTGTAGCTACTATGCTGGTATTCAAGTATGCAGCAGAATTTGATTGGATTGGTTCTATAATTTTTGCGTTGACCATCGCCGCACCTGGATATATAATTACGGATCCGGCATTAACCAAAGTTGAGAAAGAACGAATTTGGGTAGTTTACATAGCGGCATTTTTCGTTATTTTCTTCTGGGCAGCATTTGAACAAGCAGGTGCATCATTAACCTATTTTGCGGAGGAACAGACGGATCGAAATTTCTTCGGAAAAGTAATTCCTGCCTCTGCATTTCAGAGTATCAATGCTGTTGCTATTGTGATTTTTGCTCCGTTGTTCGTTTGGATTTGGGGCTTCTTGGGCAAGAGAAATATGGAACCAGCATCGCCTTTCAAGCAAGCACTAGGATTGTTCTTATTGGCTATCGGTTATTTGGTAATTGCATTTGGGGTAAAAGGAATCGATCCTTCCACCAAAGTGAACATGGGTTGGTTGGTAGGATTGTATACCATTCACACATTTGGTGAATTGTGTTTATCGCCCATTGGATTATCCATGGTAAATAAATTATCACCTGCGAGATTGGCCTCTTTACTCATGGGTGTTTGGTTCTTATCTACAGCATCGGCAAACAAATTTGCAGGTATTCTCTCCGGTTTATATCCAGAAGAGGTGAAATTGGAAAAGACATACACGGAGTTTACCAATCAATCTGTATTTGATTCTTTAGCTACTTGTGCCGAGTTAGACAGCAATGTTTTTAAAGCGGATCCCAAGAGTTTTATAGTAATAAAAACGGCTAAACTTAGCCTTACCAAATCCAAAATGGGAGGGAAGAAGCCCAAAGATTCTGTGGTAAATATTGCATTTGAAAAAGAGAATTTAGAGCAGGTGCTGCAAACTGAAAACAATGCAAATGCTACGGTTCAGGAAATCGCTATCGACAAACGCGAAGCAATTTCAGTATTCCATTTAAAGGTTATTAAATCCAATAACAAATATTTGGATCGGGCCATATTAATTGATAATGGTCAAATGCTGTTAACCCACGATTCCATCGATGTGGTTGAGAATAAAGTAGCCAAAAAGGTAGAGCGTATGCAGGTATGGAATTTACATCCTAAGAAGCCTAGTTTTATGGGTATGCAAATCAATACGTTGTATGATTTCTTCATGATATTTGTATTCATGGCCGGTGCCGCATCTGTGTTCTTGTTTTTCTTGAGTAAGAAATTACTTAAGTTGATGAACGGCGTACGATAAAATCAAAAGTGATCGAATTCAAAAAGGCTGATTCTTAAAAAGAGTCGGCCTTTTTTTATAATATTTGAATGGCATCGGCAACCACAAAAGTGCTGCCTCCTATGTACATTGCGTCTTCCTCTTTTAACTTGCTTTTTGCAGCAATAACTGCGTCTGAAACTTGGGAATAAACTTGGCCCATCAGGCCATATTGTTGAGCCTCTGCATGAAGCTCAACTGCGTTTAATCCACGTATCACAGAAGGTTTACAGAAATAATAAATGGCATTCGTAGGCAAGAGCTGAAGGATTTTACTTCGATCTTTATCGCTCACCATGCCCCAAACAATATGTACAGTCCCCGAAATTTTCAACTGTTTCAATTGTAGCATCGTTTGCTCCACCCCAGGGTAATTATGAGCCGTATCGGCTACGATGTATGGGGTAGTTGAAAACACTTCCCATCTACCTCTTAATCCGCTATTCTCAGAAATGCGTTGTAACCCCTTCAAGGTGTTGTTTTCATTCAATGGGAAGGTCTGGTTTAGCAGTTGGGTAGTAGAATAAATGGTCTTTAAATTTTCGGACTGGTATATTCCTTTTAATGAAAAAGAATTCCACCATGGGTCAGGTACAATTTGATTTGAACTTTCCACGATAGGGGCATCTCTTTCAATAGCTTGGCGAATCAATTCTAAATAAGGTTCGCGTTCCATTGTACCTAAAACAATGGGTGTTTGTGTCTTTATAATACCGCCTTTTTCAAAAGCAATTTTCTCTAAAGTATCCCCAAGTAAATCCATGTGATCCCAAGAAACATTCGTAATTACTGAAAGTAGGGGATGAATTAAATTTGTGCTGTCCAATCGCCCTCCCAATCCAACTTCAATGATTCCAATTTCTATTGCTTTATATTGGAAATACTCAAATGCCATCGCTACCGTTAATTCAAAGAAGGAAGGTTGAATTTCTTCAATAATGGGTTTTATTTTTTTAGTGAATTCTACTACAAATTCTTTTTCTATCAGCTGACCATTTACTTGTATACGTTCTCGAAAATCTACCAAATGGGGACTGGTGTAAAGGCCTGTAGAATATCCATTTTCGATGAGTATTGATGCTAATGTAGAAGATACAGAACCTTTACCGTTGGTTCCGCCAACATGAACCCAACGGTTTCCTAAATGGGGATTCCCTAAATACTCGAGCAATTGTATGGTATTGGTTAAATCTTTTCGATACGCAGACTTACCCAAATTTTGAAACATGGGTAACCTGGAAAATAAGAAATCCAGTGTTTCTTGGTAGTTCATGGAACTATACTTTCGTTAAAATTCGCGTTTGATGGTAATTCTAATTTCTCCTGAACTTGGATATTTTGCACCGTCCAAAGATTTAGCTACCAATTTGGTGTGTTCAGGTTTAAAATAATATCTTAAAACTTCCATGGCATTGCCATCAGATCCATTGTAATTGTAACCACCGCCCAAACTTAGTCGCATGGTAATTGGACAATTTTCACAAGTTTTGATGATTCTAGCTACGATGGTTCCATAACCTTCTGCTATGGGTATGCTTTTCAAATCCGATTGAATTTCGTGCCCGCTCAATGAACCTTGATGTATACCTGATCCTTTCCCTTTGCCAATACCACTGCCATTTCCTCCAAAATTCCCTCCACCACTTCCACCATTACTACCACTTCCCGAACCAATAGGATTGTTGCCTGTCCCCGTTTTAGTACCTGTAGGATCTCCCTCTCCACCTTTTCCATTTCGCTTTCCGATTTTAGTGAAATCCACTTTAAATCTTGGGTTTTCTTGTGCCGGTTTACTAGAAGTTGGGGGATCGATTGGAGGTAATTCAGTAGCGTCTGGTTCCGCATCGTTGGTAACTATTTGACCCGGTCCACCCGCAGGAGTTGTTGGTGTTGGCCCCATGGAAGGCTCACCTCCTAATTTTGGTGATGTTTCTTGACTTCCTCCACCTGAACCTCCGCTATTTTGGTTTACTTCGGGTGGTTGTACCATTCCAAAATCAAGCTCTAAGGGAGCTTTTTTATTGATTAATGGGGGATCGGGGAGAGAAATTTTAACAAAAAACAGAAGCAATAAAATTACCGCCATAATAGCAATACTGATGGCCCCAGAAATGGTACGTTCGCTCGTATTGGTAGTTAACGATTTTTCGAAAATTGCGTGGCTCATGGAAAGAATTACCAATTAAACGTTAATTCCTCTACCGATATTGTTCCAGCGGGCATCTCATCAATATTCTCAACAAATAACGATGCCATTTTTTCTGAATTGAATCTTCCTAAAACTACTTTGGTAAGACTCGAATTTTTTACAGAAAGGATACAAACATCATAACCCAATTTTTGCCACCGTAGTCCTTCCTCCAAAGCTAATTTTTCGGTGATGTAAGCCCCACCTGTAATGAAAAATTTGCCTTTTCGAGATTTTATATCCAATCGCATGGAATCCATACCCTTGGTTCCAGCTGTATAGCGCAGTTTATGTACTTTAGCAGTGGGCTTGTCTTCTTTTACAAAAACAATGGTTTCCTCGTCATCGGCGATTGAAATCGCGCTAATCATAGAAGCTTCCTCGGATTTCTTTTCTTTTTTAGATTCAATTAACTGCGAAAAGGTAAAATATAAACTTATGGATATACTGATAATAGCAATCGTAGCCGCTATTTGCCATAGCAATGATGGCTTTTGATTCTTATCTTCGGTATCCTCGTTTTTTAATGTTGAATCTTCATCTTCTAAATCCAATGATTGATCCTGGGACACTTCTGTAGGGTTGGTGATCGATAAATCAAACCCTTGATCCGATGATCCATTCGCACGCAAAGTCTCTAAATCATGTGAATTCGCCTCGATAGGATTTAAATCCGAACCATCATTCTCATGAAGTGTATCCGATGTAGAGTCTGTTGATTGATTTATTGAAGATGCATTCGATGGTTGTACCGCAATCGTGTCTTCAGAAATTACGGAATGATCTTCAGCAAATAAATCCCATTTCCACTGAAATACAGGCAATCCAAAGCTGTAAGGATCAATGCTAAAGTTGGGGGAACTAACAAAAAATACGCTTCCCGTTGCATTGGTGTGGAAATTACCCAAAGGCTTAAGCGAATAATTTTTCTTTATCGATAATTCGTTGTTCAGGTGTTTTACCCATTCAGCAATGATGTGCTGACACGTTTTAAACGACTCACCGGTAATGGCTCTTAGTGCATCGGCTACCAAACCATCATCGGATTTGATTTCATTGTTGAAATAAACGATGGCTGTTGAGGCTTTGAGTTCTCCGGAAAAGGAATTAAATAAACCTGGATTTCTTCGAACGATAAAACCACCAAAATCGGCAATTACCGCACATTCATGGTGCGTTACCACCTTGAGTAGGGCTTGAATTACTGATTGTTCGTACGACATATACATACAAAAATACAATAAAATTTAAAACAATGCGATGGATAAACCACCCATAACGGTTAAACCATAATTTCTATAGCCATACCACTGCTGGTATTGGCTGGATAAAATATTACTTGCTTGTATCCAAATACGGCCTTTTCCCAATACTCGATAATCGGCTCTAGCAAACAAATCGAAATACCCGGGTACCTTAATTGTTTTGAAAGAATTCGATTCACCAATTCGATTGAATCTATTTCCAACCCCATCAAATCCTGTGGTCAACTCAACGGTTTTACCCAACGAATAAGTGATGCGACTTGAATAGCAGAATGAGGGCAAATGCCAAGCTTGGGCTTGAGCAGTAGGAGAGTAGTCGGCCAAACGAATTTTACCTTGAATTTTCAATTTATCCCCCAACGAATATTGAATATTGGTTTTAACGTAGGTGGAATTAACATCATCATAAATTATTCTGAGACTGTTCAAACTGTCCGAATTAGTTACTACCAAGGGCAAATCGGATACACTGTTGAACCCAAAATCCAGATTAAAATGAAGTTGCTCGTTTAATTTTCCTTGTATTCCTCCGTAAACATTGATTTGTTCAAAACTGTTTCTCATTTCAATGCTGTCATGGGTATAAGGTACCCACTGTTGAAATTGTCTAAACGTATTTTTTTGCAATCCACCATCAATCACTCCGTAAAGTTTTAACTTCAATCCGCTTAGTTCCTTGGACACATTTAAATAAGGTGCAACGTAGAATTTAGAATTCTGGATGGTATCCAATTGACTCGACCAATAAGTAGAATTGGCACTAACAATAACCTTTAATCCAGTAGCTTTATGTCCAAAGGATAGGGTTGGTCGAATATCGGCAAAAAACTGATTGAATTCGGCAGAAGAATCCAATATTTTTAATCCTGCACGTTGGGATTGAGATAAGTAGGTGCCTCCTAAAAACAAACCCAATTCGGCTTCTTTAAAACGTTTTCTTATGTTGCCCGATGCATTAATATCCATTTCGCGCTGTGCGAGATTGTTTTGAAAGCCGTGATAGGTAATGTCCGTAGAGATGCTAGGCATTTTTCCTTGGCTTAGGTAATTGTACCCAATTCCTAAACCGTAATGTTGGCTAATTTTACCCAAGGTTAGAATGTCTCCATTGAAAGCAGAGTCTTTCGCAAAATAATTGTTCTGCAACCGATTGTAAAAAACCCGGGTATCCAAAGATGAGTTGCGGAAATATTTTGCTCCTTGAGCTAATATTTTGGATGTAGAAAATTCGCGTATTGAATTTGCTGGATTGGCATTCAAATGCTGAACGGATAAATTGTAGCTGTAATCCGAAGCTGCCTTATTGGCCAAATACAATTCCCCGAGAAGGTGACCGTAATTGCCCCCGCCCATACGAATGTAATTGGATTGATAAACTGTGTCGGAATTTCGATCTCTCAATCGTTCCGGTTGAACGGGTCTCGCAATCTTCGAAGTTACCCAATGGTATTCCGGGGTTTCTATTTTGTAGTTAATCTTTGGATTCTCGGATTTAGGAACTAAAGGATCGATTAATAATTTCGAAGAAGGTATCAATTTAGGCTCAAATTGAGTGACAATATTTCTGGATGAATTGTCAATCCCCTTACCATTTTTCGGTGCAGAAGGGTCGCTGATGTTTGGTTGTGCCAAAATAATTTGGGCGGAAAGAATACCCACTACGAATACCAAGGATGCCTTTTTCATGAATGTTCAAATATCTATTAGTTATTATATGGGATATCACCATAAATTTGCAGTGTCCATTTTTCTTAACGCGAAAACCAATACATTTCGTTTAATCATCATTGAGGAAATGAAACAATGATTTTTTGGATAAATAGTTTGAATAATTAAATACAACTCGTATCTTTGCAGCCCAATTTACGGATATGTACGCCATAGTTGAAATAGCCGGAAGGCAATACAGAGTTACCGAAAACAACCATTTAGTGGTGAATCGTTTGAATGCTGCTGAGGGTTCCCAAGTGGAATTTGATAAGGTTTTGCTTATCGGTGGAGATAAAGTTAAAGTTGGAACGCCAACGGTGTCTGGTGCCAAAGTTACTGCTACTGTGAAAGAGCATGGCAAGGGAGATAAAGTGTTGGTTTTCAAAAAGAAAAGAAGAAAAGGTTACACAGTGAAGAATGGTTTTCGCCATTATTTAACTGTTTTGAAAATTGATAGTATTAAAGCATAACAACTAAAGAAGAAATACAATGGCACACAAAAAAGGTGCGGGTAGTACCAAAAACGGAAGAGAATCACACAGTAAGCGTTTAGGTGTGAAAATTTTTGGAGGTCAAATTGTGAAAGCTGGAGGTATCATTGTACGTCAGCGTGGAACAAAACACCACCCCGAAACCAATGTAGGTATCGGAAAAGATCATACTTTGTTTGCATTAACCAACGGAACAGTTCAGTTTCGTAAAGGAAAAGACGGCAGAAGTTTTGTTTCTGTGGTTGGTCAAGCATAATATTTATTAAATAAATTAATAAAAAAGGGAGAGCCAGCGGCTTTCCCTTTTATTTTTGTACCCATGCACAATCCTAAAAATCCGTCCGAATCCCTGACCACCATGAATGAAATAGTATTGCCTAACGATACCAATACATTGGGCAATTTAATGGGAGGAAAAATGTTGCATTGGATGGATATATGTGCAGCCATTGCTGCGCAAAAACATGCCAATCAAATCGTTGTTACGGCTTCAGTAGATTCAGTTTCATTCAAAGAAAGCATACGATTGGGGGATGTGGTAACATTGAATGCCTTCGTGACGCGTTCGTTCAATTCCAGCATGGAAGTATTTATTGAAGTGTTTGCCAGGAGTGTGCCTAGCGGTGATGTGGTTAAGAGCAATGAAGCATATTATACCTTTGTTGCCCTCGATAGTAGAAACAAACCCTGCAAAGTTCCTGAGGTTCAGCCCCAAACAGAGGTTGAAGTTCAAAAATACGAAGGTGCTTTGAGACGTAGACAAGTACGTTTAATTCTAGCGGGTAAAATGAAACCCGAAGATGCACACGAACTTAAAAATCTATTTTATTAATCCAATTTCTCGAAGTCTTTGTACTAAAAACTCTTGAGCTGAGCAATCCTCATATTTTTTTGGGTTGTTTTCGTTTATGCAATTCAACAAACAATCCAATCGGGCTTCGGGTCGAGGATGGAGAAAAAATGGAATACTAAAACGTGGTTCGCTCCATTTTTCTTTGGGAGGATTAACCACACGGTGGGTAGTGCTTTTTAATACATCGTTTGTCAATCGCTGCAGCATATCTCCAACATTAACTACGATATGATCCTCCACTTCGGTTACTGGAATATATTCGCCTCGTTTATTTAAAACTTCTAATCCATCTGCACTAGCTCCAACTAACAGTGTAATTAAATTGATGTCTTCATGTTCACCGGCGCGAATAGCATCTTGTGGATCCTCAGAAATAGGAGGATAATGAATGGCCCTCAGGATACTATTTCCCATAGTAACCTTATCGTCAAAATAATTTTCTTCAAGTTCCAGGTACAAACTGATAGCCCTGAGCATTGAAATTCCAGTATTTTCTAAGGCCCGAAATGCCAATTTTCCGAATTTGTTAAAATCGGGCAGCTCGTGTACTGTTTTATTGGTCGGGTATGAAGGCGTGTTATTAGGATCCAAAGAATCTTCTGTGAACTGACCGAAATGCCAAAATTCTTTTAGATCTCCAGTGTTTCTATTTTTTGCATGCTCTTTACCGAATCCAGTATATCCGCGTTGACCACCTCCAAGAATATCGTTGTATTTTTCCTTGAGATCAATAGATGAATTAAAAAATAAAGCTACTTGTTCGTAAAGATTATTCAATAACTCTTTCTCAATGCCGTGATTACGTATTGCTACAAAACCAATCTCCTCATAAGCTTTACCTAACTCATGAACAAATCTGTTTTTCTTAGTTAAATCTGCTCCAATAAAATCATTCAAATCTAATTTTGGTATAGAATCCATAGGCCAAAATTAGGAAATTATTATGAAAAACCTTTGAAATAAAAAGTAGTTGCAATCTACAAGGTATGCTGTTCTAATTTAGATCTACTTTCTTCTAAAATTATTGAAACCGTAGTGCTACTTGGTGATTCAATTAATAAACTTGTATCAGCGGTTAATGACGATAATTCGTTTAAAAAACTCTGCCATTCTAAATTATCTGCCAGATGCTCTTGAATGATTGATGTAGTTACCTCGTCAGCTTCTTGGTAGTAAAATAACAATAAATCGGTTTTGGTAATGGGTTTAATCATAAGCATGTTGGCGTTAGATTTGTATTAAAAACGCCAATCTACCGAGATTATTTTACACGTACCGTATTTTTTTGCATTTTTTTTCTAAGGTTGAGAATTGCATAATGCATTCGGCCTATGCAAGTGTTAATGTTTGTATTGGTCAATATGGCAATTTCTTTGAAACTCAATTCCGCATAATTCCTCAATATCAACACTTCTTTCTGTTCTTCCGGAAGTTCGTGTATCCAATGTTTTAAAGCACTAATTTCATCTTGGTTTATTTGTTCGTCTTCGCGACTGAGTACTGCGATTCCCAAACAGTCGAAAACATCACGGCCCTCAGAATCAACCACAACCGGCATTCTTTTTCGAGATCGTATAGTATCAATGCTGAGGTTTCTAGCAATTCTCATTGCCCAAGGAAGAAATTTGTCCTCGTGATTGTATTTCCCAGCTTGTATATTATTAATAATCTTAATAAATGTCTCTTGAAAAATATCTTCAGCAAGATATCTATCGTTTACTAGCAAATAGATGCTGGTAAAAATACGATTGCGATGACGATTGAGAAGAGTCTCAAAAGCTGCTTGGTTTCCTTGCATGTAGCGCTGAATCAAAACGCCGTCTGCTATAATAGGTGAACTCATACTACCTCCTTGCGGTTGTTAATTAATGGTTAAATAAGCAAGATTTTTTGGTAGGAGTTGAACTTATAGGCGTTTGTATATTGATATTTCGATTGCAATGAAAATAATAAAAACTAGAAAAGCAAATTTTTTAATAAAAAAAACGTGAATTCATCTATTTTTTGCTCCATTTACATAATCTGTACCCGAAATCTTCGGTTTACCGGCAAATTGCAGCGTCATAATTTCCAGCAATCCATCCGAACAAAATAAATAGGGTGCTTTACCAATAATTTGAATAGGATCTGAAGAAACAGCCTGTAAACTAGAAATTTTTGTTTCAAAAATCTTTATAATTCCTAATTTGGAATCCTCGATCCAAGCACCAGGGGATGGTGACAATCCTCTAATTTTGTTGAAAATAATATTCTTTGTTAGATGTAAATCCAATTTGCAAAATTCTTTGGTGATTTTTGGCGCAAAACTGGGTGTGCCTGTTTCTTCCTGTGAGATTAGTGGATAATTACCAGTAGATATCAACGCAACGGCCTGAACTATTAACTGTCCGCCGATACGTTTCATTCTATCGTAGAGACTCCCAAAATTCTCAAATTCACCTATTTCCAATTCTTTCCTAATCAATATATCGCCCGTATCAATTTCGTGCTTGAGGAAGAAAATGGTTAAACCAGTTACAGTTTCTCCTTGGATTATCGCGTGTTGAATTGGAGCAGCTCCTCGATATTTTGGTAAAAGCGAACCATGAAGATTGATAGTCCCCAATTTAGGCGCACTCCAAACAAGTTCTGGTAACATTCTAAATGCTATAACAACCCCTAAATCAGGATGCAATTGCTGTAAGGTATTTTTAAATTCATCAGACTTTAAATTAGTTGGTTGATATACTGGCAATCCTAATTCAAGGGCTTCAAGTTTTACTGGACTACATTGCAATTTCATTCCTCGTCCAGCTGCTTTATCGGGAGCAGTAACGACTCCAACTATGTTACAACCCGCTTCGTATAAGGCACGCAACGATTCGGCAGCAAAATCTGGGGTTCCGTAAAAAATAATTCTAAGATTACTGATAAGCATTATGCAAAATTACAATTACATTGTAACTTAAACGTTTAATTCAAAACCAAATCAAAGGAACTTTGGAAATTTATACGATTTTTGAAAGTACAATGGATTCGAAACAACCAATAGTAAATTATTTAAGTCTCAAAACTATGAGGCTTAAGTGTCTATTGGGTAGTTTATTAGTATTCTTTACAATTCAATCCGGAGTTGCCTCAATTAAACCACCTCAGCTAGGTACTCAATCTGTTATTATGCCTAATAAAGGACAATGGGAGCCGCATGTTATCGCCAAAATCACTATGAATCAAGGCGATTTTTGGATAACCAATCAGGGTTTTCATTGGATTGAGTGGAATCAAGAACAGTTAATAGAACTGCACCACGATAGATTTGGAAAACATAAAGTGGATGCTTCCGTAACTCTGTTGAAATTCAAAAATCCGCTTCCTAATTTTAAAGTAGCTTTCGCAGGGGATTCTACAACAGCCGTTTTTAATTATTTTAAAGGTAACATTCCCAGTAGATGGAAATCCAACATTAGAAAGTATAGTAAATTAATTTGTTACAACGTTTGGAAGGGTGTAAATTTAGAAATTTCAACTTCGGCCGAAGGTATTAAATACAATTGGGTAGGAGCCGTAATCGATTGCAAAAAAATAAAGTATTCCATTGAAGGAAATCAAATAGAAAACATACAACCCAATCAAATTGATTTTAAAAACACTCTAGGGTCTTGGTCGGAAAAAATCCCCAATTCCTTCGTATTTAAAAATAACAAATTTGAAAATGTGGATGTTGAGTATATAACATCAACAATCAATTTAAAGCCAAATACGATGGAATTGGGTTATAAATTTTCTAACAAATTAGCCGATACAGATACCATTATTATTGACCCAATTTTGGTTTTTAGCAGTTACAGTGGATCACGTGCTGATAATTTTGGATGCACAGGTACTTATGATGATTGGGGAAATGGTTTTGCAGGCGGAACAGTATTTGATTTCGGTTTGCCTGTAACGCCCGGTGCAGTTCAATTGAATTTTGGAGGTGGGGAAGACGAAAATTTAGGATATGGTGGAGACAGAGATGCGGCCATATTAAAATTTAGTTCGGCAGGAAATCAACTCATATATTGCACGTATTTGGGGGGGGAAGGCAATGAACAGCCTCATTCAATGGTTGCTGATAGCCTTGGT